>Ga0208696_1000011_pt1 | contig 280228 bp, 238 predicted proteins | sample Sb_taG_9_FD_187711 | JGI IMG/M metagenome (GOLD analysis project Ga0208696, IMG submission 187711) | Peat soil microbial communities from Weissenstadt, Germany - Sb_50d_b_LC metaG (SPAdes) (version 2) | ecosystem: Environmental > Terrestrial > Soil > Wetlands > Peat | place: Germany... | reverse complement strand
AAACCGGAATCGGACTGCGGTAGCGTAAAGCGATGCCGATTCGGCCGACCGATCCTTTCTTCTGGCGGCATTACGAAGGTCCAATCATCCTCGTCTGTGTGCGTTGGTACTTGCGCCTCCCGCTGAGCTACCGGCAGGTGGCGGATCTCATGACTGAACGGGGCCTTCGGGTCCACGCTTCCTGCATCTGGCGGTGGGTCCAAGTCTTCGGGCCGGAACTCGATAAGCGCTGCCGTCCTCACCTGAAGCCGACCAACAAGTCCTACCGGGTCGACGAGACCTATATTAAGGTGAAAGGCCAAGATCGGTACCTGTACCGGGCGGTGGACTCGACCGGGCAGACCATTGATTTCCTGCTCACCGCCAAGCGCGATGCTGCTTCAGCCAAGCGGTTCTTTCGTAAGGTTTTCGCGGATGCAGCGAATGTTCAGCCCCGCGTCATCAACGTGGATAAGAACCCCGCGTATCCGGCCGCGATTCAGGAGCTAAAGGACGAGGGCACGCTGCGGCGACGTTGTCGCGTGCGTCAGTGTAAGTACCTCAACAACATCGTCGAGCAGGACCATCGAACCGTCAAACGCCGCGCCTGGCTCGCGATGGGCTATGGCTCGTTTCGCAGTGCTTGGCGAACGTTACAGGGTATTGAGGCGGTCAACATGATTCGGAAGGGCAGAGTCAGGTGGGTAGCAAAGGAAGATCCGGCCGGCCAGGCGCGGTACGTGGGCATGCTGTTCGGAATCGCTGCCTGAAAACGGAACCGATCTTGAGGCGAACCGAAGGCCCGTCTTCTTCTTTGAATTTTCGCAACACAACCCAAGCGACAATCCTACACAGCCCCCCTTGCGTCCGGTTGCTGTTTTCGTAATAATACAGACACACGGTTGTGTTGATTTCAGCTCAACAGGAGTCCTGCTAGTGCCGGCTGCTGCAGCGAAGAAGTCTACCTTGGTCCGCGCGTTGAGTTTATGCGTGGAGCAGCTCCAAAGGCGTGAAATCAAGCGCTTCTTACATGGGCTGGCTACCGACGAACTGCAATATATCGCTGAGTTTTTAGGTTCCTGCATTTTGGAGAGTGGTTGGCGATGCTACAGCAACCGGACTCAGTTGGCGGAAGCCATCAAGCAGTTCGACCGCAGCCGTAGGGAATCCGGGTGCCGTTGCTCCGCCGGATCGCTGCGGGGCCAGGACCAGGAACACAAGATGATCCTGCTTCTGGAGTATCTCTGCCGATCAGGCACGACCCAGTTCACGCTGAGCGTGGGCGCAGGGCAAGGATAGAGTTCTCAAGCGAGTTCGCCCTCCGGCAGCCTCGCAGCCCGATGTTAAAATAAAGGCTTCTGGGAGGTCGTCTAATGGTAAGACTGCAGACTCTGGATCTGCGTATCGGGGTTCGAGTCCCTGCCTCCCAGCCAACTTAATTCAGCAACTTAGCTGATTTTTCTCCTACAGATTTTTCTGAACGAGCGTCAAGTGTGCCCAAAGTGTGGTCAACGGCGGTTGGGCGTGTTTGCTCGGACACCTAGGTTTCCAACTTACGAGCGGCCTCATGAAGCTAGCAGGACGGCCCGCGTTTCCACTTACCATGGGACGTGGACTGCGGTACCGAGATCCGGCTGTTTGACCCTCGGCGTAACCCACGGGATTGGACCGGCCTGATTGGTCCCACAGAGTGCGCAGTCTTTCTGAAGGACCGTACGACTTCCGATCCGCGGGCAACCGATGGCCAGCCATTTCCCAAGCCGGTCGAAACCACCTGCATCGTGTTCGACCAGTTCGAAGGGGCCCGGCGATTCTGTAAAGCGAAGGTCCAGGCTCTGCCGCAACTTCGCTGCGAAATCTACGATGCCCAGGGCCTGGCGCATCCACCGCTGCTGGTGATTGTCCACGCCGACCATCAGCAGAAAGAGGATTCCAGCTCGTTTTCGTCGCGCATCCGGAAGCTCATCGCCGTGGGACTGTTTCTGATCTCCGGACCATTGATCTGGATGGACATCAGCCGCGGCAGTATCCTGATGCTGCCGACTTTTCTGTCCCTCAATTGCATACTGGGCGGATTGCGTTTCCTGTATTGGGATTTTGCAGTGAAGTACCGAGAGCAAGAGCGGCGGAACCGTCTGGACGCGCATCGCAAGATGGAGCAAGGCGCTGCCTGAACTGAAACTGCTGTTTTCTCCGGATGCCCGCGATTTTGACGGCCGCCCCGCGAACCTGCAACGGATCTTGTATCGGAACCTGCGTAGCTGCTATCGAAAGAAAATATTGTGATCGATGCGAGTTGACCGCTACTGTTGAGTTGAAGCCTGGGAAGCGATGTTCCGTCCAGGCAAAGCCGCGAGGCGGTAGTTGAACATGAGAAACCCATCACATGTCCCCGCACCAGAGACGGCCGATGGCCCGCTCGACGAAGCGCGGAAAGACCAGCTGACAGCAACTTACACCTGGTTCGACGCCCTGGAGCCTTTCGCTATCGAATGGGAACTCATTTGGCCGATGTAGCGCCTCCGGCCAGACTGCGGCGGTGACAAGCCAGAAAGACAAAACATGAAGACGGCGATTTTGGTGCTACTGGCGATCGGCATCGTCGTCTATTCGCTCGACACGATCGAGCCCCGATACCCGCCAGGAATCCTCATTCCCGAAGAGCCCAATCAACAGCTGACGAATGGAACACGCGCCTGGAAAATGGGGCAGTACCAGGTCACTGCGCTGGCCGCCTACGAGATTCGGGCGCGCGTGTTGCACACGGAGTCTTACTGGCTGGATCACGGCGCCGATCTCTCACCTATTGATCTCGCGGTCGGCTGGGGGCGAATGTCCGATCAGAGCATTGTCGACCAACTGGAATTCTGGCAGGGACAGCGCTGGTACCGTTATTGGCCGCGAAAATCCAAGTTTCCGCTTTCGGCGGACGACATGAACTCGCACAGCGCCAATATGCATATGATCCCCGCGAATGACGGCGTGAAGCGTTCACTGAAGTCGGTTATGGCCGGAAATCTGGTTGAGATGGATGGTTATCTCGTGCAGGTGGACGGGCCGGATGGATTCACTTGGCGCAGTTCGCTCAGCCGCACGGACACCGGCGCGGGCGCGTGCGAGTTGTTCCGTGTGGAGAAGCTAACCATTCATTAGGTGAAAATCGAACACTCCCGGCACCGGCTTATTAGCGAGATCGCAATCCGAAGTTTCGGTTCGCGCTAGACTCAGCGACGGCTTCGTTGGTCGATCCACATTCGGATCTGTTGGGTCAGTGAGCATCTGGGATTCCGGGTATGTTCATTTCTTTTTCTCCGCGGCCGGCGCCGGAGCGACAGTTACCCAATTCGATTTGTAACCAGCGGGCACGCGATAGCGGTTCTTGTCCGTCTTGAAGAGGAACGCAGCCCCCAAGGGTGCAAGCCCAATGGGCGTGCGGGAGATGGTCGTCGATCCGTACAAATCAGAATAACTGTCGACCTTGGCGTAAAGCGGCCTCAACACGCCCCCGGTCTCCAGTCTTTCCAGCACAATGGAAATCGTGAAATGCCGCGGCTTGTTCAGCCAATGCTGCATTTGAATGATGCGGCCTTGCACGATGGCTCCCGCTGGCACCAGGACCATTTTGGATTGTGGAGCCAACACCGCCTTGCGTACCTTGGCCCTTACGATCTCTCCGGCAGCGGCCGTATCCGTGTCGATCGGCGAGGTTAGTGCCAAAGAGAGCGAAAGCCCCTCTTGAAGCGGCGTGGCGGGAACCTCGGCGCCTTTGGTCTCACCAGCTGCCGGGACTTGGTCGAAATGGATGGTCGATTCGCCAACATACTCTCGGCAAGCCGAGTAGACTACGGTGGACTGAGTCTCGGACTCGTCCTGCATCACCAGACGCATCGAGCTTTGCCGCGGCAACAGGAACTCTCCGGCGCCCACGTGTACCTTCTGGTAATCGACGGTGGTTTCGGCCTCACAGGCTTTGGTTTGAGGTGGCAGTTCGGTCGCTTGAACGATGAGCCGCTTCAAATCCTGGGTCGCCGAATCCAGCCAAAAAGTACCGGCGAACGGCGTGGCCACCCAGTTGGAACCGGACTTGACCTGATAATGGCTGGACCCAAGCGGGACCTGATAGCTAAACGTGGAGAGCTGCGTCCCTGTGCCTGTCTCTTCACCCAGATACCGGTGAGTGGCGCCGCCGTGCACGAAGATATCCGAGATCAGGGCCCCTAACATGCCGGTTTCGTATGGCCCTCCGGCGATTAAGTCAAAAATGCTGCGCGCACTGAACTGGCTATCCGGCCAGGAGCCGATCTCGAAACCCTGGGAAACCTTGATATCCAGGCGCAGGCGGTCCGTGCTTTGCAGCACCAGATCGTGCCCACCAAGAGAGCGGATCTGCTCGCAGGAGTGGATCGGCTGGTACGATCGCACTACGTCGCCGTCCAGGATCGTCACTTTCCTGGGCAGGCGCTTGAAGTAGCGGCGATCGACGGTCTGGATGCACGTGTAATCGGGCAGGTGCTTGGCTCTCTCGCCGAGGATGTCGCGCGCCCGCGCCAGCCGATCGGTGGGCGGGAGGGTCTGCTGTGCCAAGAGGGCAGTGCCCACGGCTGCAGACAAAAAGGCGCGCATAGGCCATACCAGCGCCATCAGCATTAGAATACCGGAAGCGCAACATAGCACACCGCGCTCCCCCTAAAGAGGCAAAAAGAGTGATCCATTCTTCCAGTCTGGTAGAATCAGTTTCAACACATTGGCTCGCTGCGGACGAGATGTGGATGCTAAATCCTTCTTCCTGGTCTTGGGTTGGACCCTTCTCCTTGGTTGGCTTCAATTTCTGCCCGCTCAATCGCAGGCGCCGGTTTTTGTAACCTCCGCCAATCTCCAATCGATCTCCGTTCAAGTCACCGACAAACAAGGCAACCATGTGAAAGGCTTGTCGGCTTCGGATTTTACGCTGCTGGAGGACGGCCGTCCGCAGAAAATCGCCTTCTTCGAAGCCGAAGCTCAGCCTGTCAGCCTCGCCATTCTGATCGATTCTGGCAGGAGTATGGATTTTGGCGGCAAGCTGGACCGGGCGCGAGCTCTTCTCGGTCCGCTCATTCACAGCAGCCGTCCCGAAGACGAGATCTTCCTCATGCCGTTTACCGACCGGGTCGGACCTTTCGAGGCGCTCACCCCCGAGCAGCGCGTCGAGGCGCCCATCGTCGCTTCGCCTGGCTACCGCGGGTCGGCGGTCTATGACGCACTCGCATCGGCGCTCTGCCACATGCGAACCGCCCGGAATGCCAGGCAAGCCGTCGTGGTCATCACCGATGGCCTGGATGAGCACAGCCGTCTGAAGCTCGAACAGTTGATCGAACTGGTGCGATCATCGAGCCCACAGGTATTCACCATCGGTCTCTTCAATCAGCCGGAGTATGAGGTTTACCGGCAGCGCCACAAAACCGTGACTCTTGTGGGCTTGCGCGAGATCGATAATCCCGTGATCGTATTCGATCGGCTTGCGAAGGAATCCGGGGCCGAATCGTTCTTTCCCTCTTCTGACCAGGATTTCAAGAAAGCCCTGGACCGCATCGCGGCCCTCTTGGAAGCGGAATACACGCTGGCGTATTATCCCCAAAGAATCGACAAAGTCCGCAAGATCGAGGTGAAGGTGAACCGCGGCGGAGTCAGGATTTCTGCCCGGCGGAGTGTCGGTTCCGAAAACCCTGTCGAAGGGGTTCACTTCTCAGCGACAGGCTGCGAAGTATCGGCCAAAGATCATCCCTACCCCTGGGCATCGAAGGTGGCCTCGAGCCCCTCCTCCCCGGTGGCTTACCACGAGGACTTCTTGGATCCAAAAAGTGGCTGGCCAAACCGGCCGTTCGATTCCAATACATGTTCAAGTTCGCACTACATCGCAGCAGGGTACGAACTGAACAAGAGGGACTGTGGCTCCAGGCGTCTTCGAACGGCTAACGGCGAAGTCGCCACCGCGGCGGACACCGTAATCGCCGCTAATGGTCCCTTTTGGGCGGAGAATTTTCGCGCATCGGCGTTGTTGGAGACCCATGACCCCGCTCCAGCTGCAGGAATGGTTTTTGATTTGATGGAAGATGGATACTACGCCTTCTTGTTGTCCCCGGCGAATGGCTCCTTCACGTTAATCAAGGGGCGGTGGGACGGCACGCGCTCCGCGATCATACCAGTAACATCCATTTCGATAGATCGTCCTCGAAAGTTGCACAAGCTTACTGTGGAGCGCAATGGCGAGCAAATCACCTTACTGGTGGACGATCAGGAGGCCGGACACGTCAGGGACACTACGTTTCCATACGGCCTTGTGGGGTTCGGTGTTTTCGGCGAAGGTCGTGAAATCGTTCACGATTTGCTGGTCGAGGCTATTCCGTAGAAAGATCGATCTGTGCAGCGGCATTGGAGTTGACCTATAACGTATCGACCGCGAGCGCCTTTCTCCTCTTATATTCGGCCAAAACACTTTCGGCCTCAGCGGCACGTCCATGCCGGAGATACAGCCGGCCGAGAGAGTAAAGCGGCTCGGCAATCTTTGCGTCCAGTGCGGCCGCGGATTTGTATTCGACGATGGCTGCGTCGTCCTGGCCTTCACTCTCAAGCACGCGGCCAAGATGATAGTGGGCCAGTGCAAATTGCGGATCGTATTTCAACGCCTCTCGCAGGTTCTCTTCGGCTTCGTGGTATCGCTGGAGCCGCAACAGCAGGTAACCCAAGTTGTGCGGCGGCCAGGGAGAGGGCGCGGGAAGCTTGCGGTTAAGCACGACCGCCTTGGCAAACGCACCCTGCGCCTCGTCAGTGAGCCCCATCATGTCGAAGGAAAGTCCGAGGTTGTCGTAACCGCGCACCGAATCCGGGTCCAGGCGGATAACCTTGTTCAGCTTCTCGACCGCTTCATCGTAGAGGCGTTGACCGTAATCGAGCCTGGCGAGCCAGTAGAGGTAAATCGCCTGATCCGGGTGACTTTCGTTCAGGCGCGTGAGTTCGGCTCGGGAGCCCTTTACGTCCCCCAGGTTTACCAGGGCCATGGCCAGCGTGAACCTGTCGTGATCGTCGAGAGGTTTCAGCGATTCGGACCGCCGGAAAGCCTGGACCGCCTGATTCATGCGGCCGCCAACGAACTCGATCGCGCCAAGCAGAGCTTGCAGTTCGGCCGCGCTGGCGGACGGCATATCGGCCGAAACCGCGCCTCCCAGGATGGCCTCCACGCGGGTGAAGTCTTTTTCGGAGAACGACGCCGCCAGGGCCTGACCCTGTTCTGCCGGCAACGGCGCACTCCGGATTCGTTCCGCGAGGCCGCCCGGTCGCTGCCCGAGCAACGGAACCGCCGCCAGCAATAAAACGCCAATCTTCGCCAGCATCAGTAAGGTTTCACCTCGATACTGCGAAACATCAATTCCTGCCGTTTGCCGCGGGCCTCATCCAGCTTCCGGAGCCGCGCGCGCTGTTCTTCGGCGCGCGAATCGTGAGTCTTCTGGTAGATGGCCAAAAGCGCGGTATTTGCCTGAAAGCTTTCGGGGTCCAGAGACAGGGCGCGGCTTATCGCAGCCTTGGCATCGTCCAGGCGATCCTGGCGCAGATGGACGCGGGCCAGTTCTGTATAGGCTTCCGCGAAGGACGGCAGCAGGCCGATGCAGTGATCGAGGAGGGCCACGGCTTCGTCGAGATTCTCCTCGATTCGGGCAACTCTGCCCAGAAAGTACGCCGCGCCGGCCTCGGTTTTCGGGTCCTTGCTAATGCCCAGCATCTCGGTGCGGCAATTGTCATAGTCGCCGTCCGCGAAGTAGGCAACGCCCAGCGCGAAGTGTCCCCTCGAATCCCGCGGCCGCGCCTCCACATAGGTCCGAAAACACGCGACGGCGCCGGAGGCTTCGCGCGTCATGAGGATGATCGATCCCAGCGCGTAGTTGTAGTCAGGATTGTGCGGATCAAGCGTCACTGCCTTCTCAATCGACTTGCGGGCTTCGATCGGCAGTTCCAGCTCCTCCAAGACCATGCCGAAGAGAAAATGGACCCGCGGGTCGGAGGGGACAAGATCGCGAGCGTGCCCCAGGTAGCCGAGCGCCCCTTCCAGATCGTGCGCCTTGTAGGCGACTCGCGCCAGTTCGAACAGATGCTGAGTATCTTTTGGATCCGCGGCGGCCAGCCGTTCTAATGTCTTCCGCGCGTCACTCAGACGATCGACCTGTTCGTAAGCGAGGACGAGCGCACGAAGACTATCCGGCGAGGCAGTGCCATGGGCGTCCAGAGCCTCTACCAAAGTCACCACAAGGGGCGCGCGGCCTGGCGTGGCCAGCGACGGGAGAATCGACTGCACATCCGCCTCCGAGAACTCCGGCGCGCTCGTCAGGCGTTGGGCCGCTGCGGCTGCCTCCTTGATGCGGTCAAGACCGGCCAGATCGGCGCACCTCAGGGCTAGAGCAGGGGAACGAGCGCTCTCATCCGCGGGCAGCTTTTCAATCTCCCGGAGAGAATCAGCGTATTTTCCTTGCCGCTCGTAAATCGCGGCCAACGAAAACCGCGCTTCAGGATCGCCAGGCAGCACTTTCAGGACTCGCTGCCACGCATTGGCCGCGCAACGGGAGTCGGCAGAATCCCGCTCCATGCGGAGCTGGCACGAACGGGCCAGATTTTGCCACGCTGGAGTAAGTCCCGGGGCCAGGGTCACTGCCCGTTCGAAGTCTTTGCGCGCGTCGGCCAACTCATTTTGCTGGGCATGAATGACGCCGCGCAGATTGAACAAACCACCGTCGTTGGGATACAACGCGAGGGCGGCGGAGACCTGGCGGAGAGCTTCCGGGTACTTGCCAGCCTCAATGGAATCTTGGATAGAAGTCACCGTTTGATCCGGCGCCGAATGCTGGCCGCGCAATGGCAACGCACAAACGGCAACCAACGTCAGGACAGCTCCGGCAACAAGATGGCTGGCTGGTGCGCGAGGTTCGGACACGGCGGAATGGCTCATTGGGAGCGCGAAACGTATTCAAAACGCGCTCTTGCTGCGATTGTAGCGCGCCGCTATTCCGGACGAATCAAGAGCATCGTCACGCCGTGGCTGGGCACTGAAGCCGAAAAGCTGCCCTTTGCATGATCGAGATTCTTGTGTTCCCACAAGTCGCGAACCGCGGCCCCCAGGGGGGCTGGGTATCCGATGTCAGTCCACGCCAAGGTGATCTGCGTTTGCGCGCTGCCGCGGTTGAGTAGGGCCACGGCGCGGCTGCCATCGCTCATCTCCTTGGCCCAAACTTCGGTATCGCCGGTTCGCTTCACGCGGCGGCCCTGCCTGCCTAACGGGTCCTGATCGATCGCAATGACTTCTTTGTTGGTGAGGATGTCACGGGTTTCGCTGCTCATGCTGCGGATATCGTTGCCGGCCATGAGCGGCGCCGCCAGCAGGCACCATAAGCTGAAGTGCGACCGGTACTCCGTCGCAGTCATCCCGCCGTTGCCCACTTCCAGCATGTCGGGGTCGTTCCAGTGCCCGGGACCGGCGTAGGATTCCAAGCCATCCTGCAAATCGAGGATTTGAAGCATTCCGATGTTGTCCGATTTCTCCCCCGTGTCCCATTTGTCGGTGATGTCACCGGTGGTGCGCCACAGATTACCGACGTTCCTGGCCCACAGCCACGGCTTGGTCGCTCCCCACTCGCACAAACTGAAGACGATCGGCCGGCCTGATTTGGCCAGAGCATCGCGCATGATCGAATATGACGCCGCGGAATCCTGGGTACTGTGGTTGCACCAATCGTACTTGAGGTAGTCGACGCCCCACGCCGCGTATTGCCGGGCATCCTGGAACTCGTAGCCACGGCTGCCGGGCCGGTTCTCACATGTTCCCGTGCCGGCGTCGGAGTAAATGCCGAATTTCAGGCCTTGGGAGTGCACATAATCGGCCAGCGCTTTTATCCCGTTCGGAAAGCGCTGCGGGTCGGCGACGATATTTCCGTTGGCGTCGCGGCTCACCTGCCAGCAGTCGTCGATTACAACATATTGATAACCGGCATCCCGCATGCCCGTGCGGACTATCGCATCGGCGGTTTCTTTGATAAGGTTTTCGCTCACGTTGCATTGGAACTTGTTCCAACTGTTCCAGCCCATCGGAGGAGTACGTGCGAGGCTGTTGTCGAGAGCACGGACCGTTGGAGGCACACAAAGAGTGAGAAGCGCGAATACAAGCTGTAACGGTTTCATAAGTTGTTTGCGTTTCAAGGCCACCAAAAAGAAGAGCGGGAAATCGCCGCGAAAGCGATCCCCGCTCCGACTTCATGATCTACCCACCGACTACCGTCAGAAGGTGATACGGCCTACCAACTGAATATTCCTCGGCTGCGAAACGGTGCCGTTCCACACTCCGAAACTGGCGCTGGATGGGTCGTTGTTAAAGGGAATGCAATCGCCGAATGCCTGGCCATCACACGTGAAGTAGTGATTGTTCAGGACGTTGAAAATCTCACCGCGGAACTCTAAGTTGACGCGCTCTTTGAGGCTGAACTTCTTGGCGATCGAGAGATTCGTGTCGCGATACGGAGATCCCCGGACTCCAGTCACGCGCGGGCCGGTGCCCAGGTAATTCCCTTTTGCAAACAAAGAGCTCGGCTCGAAGGCGGCGGCGTTATACACGGGCTGGTTCACGTTAACCGAGCCCCACGACTGCGCCAGGACATTGCCGGTAAATCCGGGAATACACTGCGCCTGGAACTGCCCAGGAACGCCGCAAACCGCCGAATCCTGGAAGTACAATGGCATTCCAGAAGTGAACTTCATACTGGTCGCCAGTACCCAGCCACCAAATACGTAATTGCTAAGACCGGTCTTATTGAGCCACTTTTTGCCGCTTCCGAAGGGCAGATCGTAAGTGCCCATTAGCGCAAAGGTGTTTGGAATGTCGTCCGTGGATAGCGACTTGTTCCGGCTCCCTTGGAAGGGGTTGATAACAGCACCGACCCGGCCGTAACCGGCTGACGCCGACTGAGTTGTCGAAGCTGCATCGGTCGTCAATCTCGAGTAGGTGTAGTTCGCTTGCAGGTACACGCCATTTGAGAAGTTCTTCTGGAAGTTCACCTGCAGTGAGTCGTACAGCGAAACGCCTTCGTTCTCGTTCAGACCGGTGAGCCCGCCGCAGAACTGCGGGTACGCCACCAGGGCCTGAGCCACGGTGGGCGCGCAGCTACCGGCACTGGTCAACTGCTGAATCCAACCGGAATAGGGTGCGTTCACTCCAAATAGCGACGTCTGCCCAGGCTGGAAAACGGTGTTCAGCTCGGTGCTTCCCATGCTGGTGAGGAGCGCGGGATTCAGATAATTGAGCGGCTGCATCGCCGAGGGCAAGTGCGTGCCCTTGTTACCAACGTAAGCCACACTTACGAAGGAGCTGCTGGTAATCTTCCGTTCAACAGTCAAGTTCCACTGCTGCGTGTAGGACAGGTGGTTGCCGTAAGTGGGACGATACGTGGGGCTGTGCCCATTGTCAGCGCCTTGGCTGACGTTCTCGGCTTTACTGTACGCAGGGAACCCGTTGTCCAGGTAGAAAGACGGCTCGTAACCACTGTGGGAATCGCCAAAACTGATTGCCGGGTTGAAGCCGTCCAAATTCATGCCGCCGCTCCAGCCCGGATAAAACGCCTGCGTATAGAACACGCCGTAGCCGGCGCGAATCACGGTTTTCTCGTCCAGCTTATAAGCCGCGCCGACGCGAGGTCCAAAGCCGCCGTTGAAAACATTTTCAGGGTAGGGCTTACCATAGCTGGCAGCACCCCAGCTATTGCCCGCATATGCCAAGCTGCCGGGCAGGTTTCCGGCGTCAGGGTTCGGGGCAAAGCTCAGGAATGCCAGATGGTTGCCAGTCTCGAACGTCGGTGTGAATCTGTCCCAACGGATACCGTAGTTGACGGTCAGCCTGGAGGTCAACTTCCACACATCGCCCACATGCCATGTATAGGCTCGCTGCTCGGCGCCATATTTGTTGATGTTGTATACGTTCAGGTTGCCGTAGTCCACCGCGCCGACCAGCATGCTGGCGTAAGGGTCGCCACTGGGCGTGCCTTGCAATCCGGTGGACAGGTCGTTGAAGCCCACGGTGCCGGACTGGTTGCTGTTCACGCGGAAAACCTGCTGCAAATGCCGGAATTCACCACCAAACTTGATCTCGTGTGCGCCGTGAACCCACGTGACCATGTCATTAACAATGTGTGAGGGCCGCGTTGTCTTGTTTAAGGAACCGAGGCCCGCCGATTGGCCCCACTGGTTGAGATTGCTGATCCCGCTGGCGGAAAACTGGGCTTGAGGAGCAGCGAGATAGGCTACAGCGTTGGGAATTTGCGGGAGCGGTTTTTGGGCCGGGATCGAGCCATAGCCTTCATTGCGGTTCACGTAGCCGTAGGCCATATGGTTCAAAAGCGTCGGACTGAAGATGTGATCCCAGTTGAACCGGCTCACCCAGGCATCCTCAGGATCCGCGGGGTTCGAGCTGCAGATCTGGAGAGGCAGTTCGCATTGTGCGAGCGGTGGGTTGTGTTGCCGCCAGACGGAGGCGAAGAAACGGTCGTTATCACTCCAGTTGTAATCGATTCGATAGCTGTATAGGTTCTGGTTGGAGAGAATGCCATCCGAGACGGGCGGCGCCAGGAAATTGTTGTATGCCCCGGGACCGGTGGTTGCCGGCAAATAACTCATCCACGACAGCGCCAGGGGGCTTTGCTCGCTGGTTGGAATCTTGTTACCTGGGTAAGGGGTGCGGGAAATGACGCCATTAGTGATGGTTTCCGTCTTCGGATCGAAGATGGGAACACCCAGGTCGGAGAAGTCCCCGGTCCGTTCCTGCGCGGAAGGAATCGAGAGGACGTGGCGGCTGGCGCCTCCGAGTGAGCGTAACCAATCCAAGTTAGCGAAGAAATAGGTCTTGTGCTTCGATCCCCAGATAAACGGCACCGGCTTGATCAGCACCGGCCCGCCGATGACGAAACCGGGTTCGTTTTCATTGTCCTTGGGGCGCGCGTCGCCGGCAGGCCGGTTGTTCGTGAATTGCAGCGCGTTCAGGTCTTTGTTTCGCAGATATTCAAAGGCGGCGCCGTGAAACTGATCGCTGCCGTGCCGTGATGTGACGATGAGCTCGCCACCGGTCGTCGTGCCGTACTCCGGCAGGTAGCTCGACGTGAGCACCTTCACCTCGTCGACCATGTCCGGCGTTGAGGCAAAATCGAAGAAAGACACCATGCCGCTCTGCGACATCGTGCCCTCCTGCATGCTGACGCCATCCAAAACGGCCTCGTCGCCCATCCTGAGACCACCATTGATGCGTGCGTTAAACGCCTGCGGGCTGGTGCCGGTATTGACGCCGGGCAGGAACGTGATGAACTGGACCGCGTTTCGAGGCGTTCCGGAAGACACAAGCAGCGGCAGTTGGTTGATGACGGTCGGCGCCACACCCTCTGCTTTTGCGCCGTTGTCCACGTTCAGTTGAGCGACGTCGGCAACGACCTCAATTTTAGTCGCCGCATCGCCAACCTGTAGCTGGGCATCAATGCGATGAGACTCAGTTGCCAATAACTGGATTTTCGTGGACACGTAGCTCTTGAAGCCCGCGGCTTCCACAGTGAGATCGTAATTGCCGGGATCCAGGTTGGGGAATAGATAGCGGCCGTCGCTGTCCGTCTTTACCGTGGAAGTAAACCCACGGTCGGAGGCCTTGATCGTAACCGATGCATTGGGCACGAATGAACCCGACGCGTCTGTCACTGAGCCACCCAACGTGGCGTTTTGACTCTGCCCGAAGGCACTGGCCGCAAACAGCAGCACGGCAGCACAGGGCCGGAAAAATGAGCTACGTAGCATCGAAACCCTCCAAAATTAGGTTCTTACTGACCTTCCGACACCTCTGAAATGTAATCGATTACAGGCGAGTCTATCATCATCCTTCAGATCTGTAAAGAAAATTTAATAGGTTTGTACTAGTGCAGCCGCCGCTAAAGCTGGATTTTGGTTAAGTTATTTAAAATACGGCACTTCTATCATCTGTCATCGACTCGGTGTGTGACATTTCCAGTCGCCGCTCAACTCTTGGAAGCCGCGTCCCTCAGTCGCTGGCCTTTGCAGTCGATTCGCGTACGACCAACTCCGGTGCAATTGAGTACTCGACGCCCATGCGCGACGTGTCTCCCAAGGAGGCCAGTAGCGCCTCGAATGCTTTGCCTGCCAGTTCCCGGCGGGGCAGCCGCACGGTGGTCAGCGGCGGCTCGGTAAATTCGGCCAGGGCAATGTCGTCGAAACCAACCACGGAAATGTCGTCCGGCACTCGCAGGCCGTGCCGGCGGATGGCGCGCAACCCTCCGATTGCCGTGAGGTCGTTGGAGCACAGCACAGCGGTAGGCCGCCAACCTCCATCGAGGATCCGGTTCATAGCGTTGAATCCGCCATCGATGCGGTGGTTGCCGGTTTCAACGGAAGATTCGTCTCCACTGACGCCCCGCTCCTTCATGGCCTTCAAAAAAGCCAGGCGCCGGATGCGGGCGGACTTCAGATCGCCCGGGCCACTGATGAACGCGATGCGACGGTGTCCCAATTCCAGCAGGTGCCCCACTGCCTGCGAGATGCCGAGCGCATAATCAATCCTGATATTGCTGACGTGCTTATCGACCTTACCCACGTCAAGGAAAACCATGGGAATATCGCGATGTGCGAGTTGCTGGGTGAGCGAGCCATCCATCTCCGAGGTCATGATGGCGACGGCGTCCACTTTTCGCTCCAGCATGCGCCGGACGCCGGTTGCCATACGGATCGAATCATACTCGGTGTTACTAAGCAAGACCTCGTAACCGTGCCGGCTGGCAGCGTCCTCAAAACCTTTCACCAACTCGGGAAAGAAAGGGTTCGTGATATCCGAAACAATTAGCCCCACCATCCGGCTGCGGCCCGACACGAGCGACCGGGCCTGCGTGTTTGGAAAGTATTTCAGCTCCTCGATGGCCCTCCATACACGCCGGGCCGTGCCAGGTCTTACTTGCTGATGATTGTTGATGGTCCTTGAGACGGTAGCGGTGGAGACTCCTGCTCGTTTTGCTACTTGCCGGATATCCATAACGTGTGCATTATCGCATCCATTTTCATCCTGCGAGGTGGCCGCGACTGCTTCGGGATCAGGCGCGTCATCATCTGTGAGTCTCGCCAGCGCTTCACGAGTGAGCTTCCGATCACCGCGCAAGTAACGCGATGTGATGTTTTCGCGCTCCGGGTGCGCCGCCAGCCAGCCGTCGCCTTTGCGCAGGAGCTTGTCGACTTCATCCTCACCCACCCAGTAGTGCTTGCCGGCATCCAGGACAGGGACGAGAACGTAGATGTGGGTCAGCAGTTCCTGTAATCGCTTTCGGGCGCGAACGCGAACTGTGTAGTAGGGACCCTCGCCCCACTCGGGAAAGCGCTCGTCGAGGGGATGATGTTCAGCGTGGACGGTGTATCCGAGGGGCTCGAATAACTTTCGCAGAAATGATTCACCACCTCGGCAGGGCACGGCCGCGATCGTGGCTTCAAGATCCAAGGCTTGTTCCGCTAATTCCTGACGTTCTTTACTGCGACCGCTCATGGCCGTTCCGAACACGCGAGCGATAGCAACGCTCAGCAATGACGAAGCGGCATACGGACGATCGTTGACGTATTGGTCGAGCGATCCCTCGCCCGTTCCGCGTGAACGGCCGCGAACCAGCCCCACCAGATCGACATCGATGAGCAGAGCTGCCTGTGCCCGATCCGGCATGAGCTCGGGGTAGAACACGTGAGCTTTCCCGAACGGTAACTCAAACGTGTGCAGGTGGGACGGGTTCTTCAGCAATATATATCCGAGATCCGCGCCGGACATGGGTGCTGTAATGGTGAAAAGCACAATTCGAGTATATGGGGTGGCTCACAGCAGAGGCTAACCTGTCAGCGTCCTTGACGCCCGGCCCAGCGCAGATATCGCGCTAACTCGGAGCGGCGGCGCCAGACAAAAGTCCAGAAGGTGCGGAAATCGATCTCGTCGGCGTGCATTCCGGAGTAGGTCTCGATACGCCAGCGTAGGTAGGGGCTGCGCCAGGGCCGGAGCCGATAACCGCGCGCCAGCCGCCAGAGAACACCTAGCATTTATCGGAAACTGTTGGCTTTGGCGTTGACGGAATCGGGAGTGGCATAGTAACCGGTACGCGTCCTCGCCACCGGATGGCCGGGACCGCTGGCCACAACTTTAATCTGCCGGAATGATCCATCGAGCGACTGATTGGCCGGGGTGTAGGTGATGGTGTACTGATTGCGGATGTCGTGGGCCACCTGGTGCGCAATGCGCTCCACATCTGCCAGCTCTTTCGGATAGTAAGCTTGACCGCCGGTGGCTTCCGTGAGCAGGTCGAGCGCACGCTTGGCCCGCTTGGCTTCGCGCTTTTCCTCTTCGCTGAGCAGTCCGATGGTGTAGACGATGACTTCGCTTTGCTGCGCCTGTTTCACCAGGCTCTCCAGGCCGACCGTGCTGGCGTTGTCGTTGCCGTCAGTGACCACCAGGATCACCTTCTTGTCCTTCTTGGCCTTTTGCTTCATGTGATCGATGGACATGCGAATGGCGTCGCGCATGGCGGTGCCACCGCGGGAGTCGATCCGGCTCAGCGCTTGATCCATCTTCTCGATGCTGTTGGTGAAATCGCAGTCGAGATACGCATCGTCATTGAAGTTAACGACGAAGGCCTCATCCTCTTTGTTCGAATCCTTCACCAGAGCCACCGCCGCAGCGGCCACCTTCTGACGCTTGTCGCGCATGCTGCCGCTGTTGTCGATGATTAGGCCCATCGACACAGGCACGTCCTCGCGCTTGAACTGCTTCACTTTCTGCGGCACGCCATTTTCAAAAACCTGGAATGCACTTTCAGGCAGAGTGGTGATCAAGCGGCCGCTCTTATCGAACACGGTGACGGGCAACACCACAAGCCGCGTATCGGTGCGGAAGATCGGCGTCTCGTCAGATTTCTGAGCCGCGAGAGCGCCCACGGTGGCGAGCGCCATTAAGAAGCACTTTGTGTGAGAAATGGTCAATCCTTTGAATTTACTGCGTCGGAGCATAATAGCCAAGCCTCCAGGACGCTCTGAGAGGAGGCAGGCCGCGTGGCTGTACCAGTTTTACCTGCACTTTGCGATATTTGCCGTCCCGCTCCAGATTGCTCGGGGTGTAACCCAAAATATACTGATTGCGCAGTTCCACGCCGATCTTGGCGGCCACGTCCGGCAGTTCGTTCAAGTTGTCCACTGGAAAATGACGGCCCCCAGTCTGTTCCGCAATCTCGCTCAGCAAGCTCGGACCGGTCATTTCCTCAGGCGTACGCCCGCGGCTGGCTGCGGGTTCGAAGATGCCAATCGCGTAGATCTGCACGTCAGCTTCGCGCACCCGGCCCTTGACTTCGCTCTCCGTGTAGCGGCTGCTATTGTCGCCGCCATCGGAGATGATGAGCAACGCCTTGCGCGGGTTCCGTGCTTTCTTCATGGTGTTCAGCGCCAGGTAAACCGCATCGAGCAGCGCGGTCCGACCTCTGGATTGCGTGAAGGTGAGACGGTTCTGGATCTCCTCGAGATGCGTCGTGAAATCCACTACCAGCTCGGGACGATCGTTGAACTCCACCAAAAAGAATTCATCCTCAGGATTCGCCGTTTTGAAAAACTGGGAGACTGCCTGACGCGATCTTTCCAGCTTGCTTCCCATGCTGCCGCTGATATCGAAGACCACGCCGATCGACAACGGAGCGTCTTCGCTCGCGAAGTGGGTTACCTTCTGCTCGCTCTTGTCTTCGAACAGGCGGAAGTTTTCGCGATCGAGTCCGGTGACGAAGCGGTTGAGGGGATCCGTGACGGTAACCGGAATCAACACCAGAGTGCTTTGTATGCGAATATCGCCCCGTGGTATGTCCGGCTTGACATCGGACCGTTTCGCTCTGGGGACGATTTCTACCTTGGAATCGGTTTCTGCGGGTGGCTTGTCAGCGGCCGATACAGCCCCAGCGCAGACGCAAGCCAGAATCAGGGAAGCGGTGGCAACGAGCCTGAAGATACCGAGCCGGCGGGTCATATTTCCCGACCTCTGAAGATGAGTTTATCACAGGACTTTTGTGGTATGATCCTCTGTGCCTCGTAAAATTCTGGGTGTTATTCCAGCGCGGTACGCCTCCTCCCGTTTTCCCGGCAAAGCCCTCGTCAGAATTGGCTCCAAATCCATGCTCCAGCACGTTTACGAGCGGGTTTCGCTGGCCCGGTACCTGACCAACGTTATCATTGCCACCGACGATCAGCGCATCTACGAGGAAGCCCGCGATTTCGGCGCTCCCGTCCGCATGACCAGTCCGGATCATCTCTCGGGCACTGACCGGGTGGCCGAAGTGGCATCGGCGGACACCGCCGAGTTAGTGGTCAATGTCCAGGGCGACGAACCGCTGATCGATCCGGGCGCCATCGACGCCGCTATTCTGCCGCTTCTCGACGAGCCCTCCATTCCTATGGGCACGCTCAAGAAGCGGATTGAAGACCCGTGCGAAGTAGACGATCCGAACGTGGTGAAGGTTGTCACAGACCGTTTTGAGAACGCCATCTACTTCTCTCGGGCGACGATTCCGTACCCGAGAGACAAGGCGGAAGGCAAGGCAAAAGACAAAAGGCAAAAGGCAAAGGGCAAAAGTGGCGACGAGCCGGTGCACTACAAGCACATTGGGCTGTACGTTTACCGGCGGGATTTTTTGTTGCGATATCCGGAGCTGCCAGTGGGGCCGCTGGAGCGGGCGGAACGGCTGGAGCAGCTTCGCGCACTGGAGAATGGGCACAAAATCCGGGTGGTCGAAACGGAGTACGAATCCGTGGGTGTGGATACGCCGGAAGATCTGGAGAAGGTCACCAAATTGTTTGAAGCTTCACTTGCGGGGGTAATGCCGAATGGCTAAATATATTTTCGTCACGGGAGGCGTGGTTTCCTCGTTGGGTAAAGGAATCGCCGCGTCGTCGATTGGGTGTCTGCTGGAGAGTCGCGGGCTGCGCGTCAGCTTGCAGAAGTTCGATCCCTACCTGAATGTCGATCCCGGCACGCTCAGCCCGTTTCAACACGGCGAAGTTTTCGTGACGGATGACGGCGCGGAGACGGATCTTGACTTAGGCCACTACGAGCGCTTCACTCACTCGCGCCTCACACAATCCAACAATGTCACCTCCGGCCGCATCTACGAACAGATCATCCAGCGCGAGCGGCGCGGTGACTACCTGGGCAAAACCGTGCAGGTGATTCCGCATGTGACTAACGAGATCAAAGCGGCCATCAAGCGCATCTCGGCGGATGTGGACGTGGTGATTGTGGAGATCGGCGGGACCGTGGGCGACATCGAGTCGCTGCCGTTTCTCGAAGCCATCCGGCAGATGCGCCACGAGTTGGGCCGCGAAAACGCCATCTTCGTGCACGTTACGCTGGTGCCGTGGATCGCGGCGGCGCAGGAATTGAAGACCAAGCCGACACAACACAGCGTCAAGGAGCTGCGCGCCATCGGTATTCAGCCCGACATGCTACTGTGCCGCTCGGAGCGATTCCTGCCGAAGGACGTCAAGGAAAAAATCGCGTTGTTCTGCGATGTGGATGCCGAGGCCGTGATCACGGCGCGCGATGTGAAGTCAGTCTACGAAGTCCCGCTGGTCTTCGCCGGCGAACGCGTGGACGAAATCATCCTGCGGCGATTCGGCTTACAAGCCGGGCCGCGCGAACTGACCCAGTGGAGCGAGATGCTTGACCGGATGCAGAACCCGTTGGACGAAGTCTCCATCGGGCTGGTCGGCAAGTACGTGGAGTACGAGGATTCTTACAAAAGTCTGAAGGAAGCGCTACTGCACGGCGGGCTGGCGCACCAGTTGAAGGTGAACATCCACTGGATCGAGGCGGAAGGTGTAGCGCCGGAAAATGCCGAACGGACCCTGGAGGGCTACGACGGCATCCTGGTCCCCGGCGGGTTCGGCAAGCGTGGCATTGAAGGGATGATCCATTCCATCCGTTTTGCGCGCGAGAACGAAGTTCCGTACTTCGGCATCTGCCTGGGGATGCAGACCATGGTCATTGAGTACGCGCGCAATGTATGCGGCCTGGAACGCGCGGATTCAACCGAGTTCGATCCGGCCACACCGCACCGCGTGATTTTCAAACTGCGCGAGTTGAAGGGCGTGGATGAACTGGGTGGCACCATGCGCCTGGGGGCATGGCCGTGCGTGCTGGCCGAAGGCAGCTTTGCGCATAGCGCCTATGGAATGCGTGAGATCAGCGAGCGGCACCGCCACCGCTACGAATTCAATCGCGAATACGAAGAAACGCTGAAGGCGGGGGGTCTCAAGATCACCGGTGAAACGCCGGACCAGACCTACGTCGAGATCTGCGAGATCGCGGACCATCCCTGGTACCTTGGCTGCCAGTTCCACCCCGAGTTCAAGTCAAAACCGATGGAGCCGCATCCGTTGTTCCGAGCGTTCATCGGCGCGGCTTACGAGCACCGGCGCAAACGGCTGTCGGCGCGGCACGCGAAGGAGTTCGAGGGCGTGCGCGAGTATTCGCGGGGCGACTAGGCTTCGTGACCGCGCCCAATCCCGTTGACCTGACAACGCCCCTGGGAGAGACCATCCGCTTCGGGGGCGGAGCTCCCGTTGCCCTGATCGCCGGACCGTGCGTGATCGAGAGCGAAGAGCACGTGCACCTGATGGCCAACGCGATCCACGACATCGTGGGACCGTTCGTTTTCAAGGCATCTTTCGACAAAGCCAATCGCACAAGCCTCTCCGGTTTCCGGGGGCCGGGATTGAAAGAAGGGCTGCGGATCCTGGCCGGCGTCAAGGCGGCCGGGCATGCCATCTTGACGGACATTCACGAGCCGGCGCAGGCCGGTCCGGTGGCTGAGATCGCCGACATTCTGCAAATTCCAGCGTTTCTCTGCCGGCAGACCGATCTGCTTGTGGAAGCGGGGCGTACAGGGCGCATCGTAAACATCAAGAAAGGCCAGTTCGTTGCGCCACACGATATCCGGCATGCCGCGGAAAAGGTGGCATCGACGGGAAACGCCAAGGTCCTGCTTACCGAGCGCGGCTCATCATTCGGCTACAACAATCTGGTGGTGGACATGCGCGGGCTGAAGATCATGCGCGAGTCCGGCTGGCCGGTGATCTTCGACGCTACGCACAGCGTGCAGCTTCCGAGCGGCGCGGGCGGTGTCTCGGGCGGGCAGCCCCAGTTTATCGAGCCGCTGGCGCGTGCGGCGGTGGCTGTGGGAATAGACGGTGTCTTCGTGGAGGTGCATGATCGTCCCGATCAGGCGTTATCGGATGGACCAAACGCCTTGCGGCTGGACCTGCTCACCGGCTTTTGGGAGCGCCTGAAAGCGCTGGACGCCCTGACGAAGCGCGAATAACCTGCACGACTAGGCCCGCCGCTCCGTCATACAATTATTGGGAGGGATACTCCTGTGAAAAAGACCCGCCGCGAATTTGGGTTCTCGCTGATCGAGCTGCTGATCGTTATTGCCATCATCCTCATCATCCTGGCGGTGGCCATGCCGAAACTGCAGAAGTCGCGCATGTACGCGCAGGAAATGGCGGCCATTCAAGCGATCAGGACCATCCATACGGCTCAAACGCAGTATTATTCGACCTACGGAAAATATGCGGATTCGCTGTTGGCTCTGGGACCGCCGACCAGTGGTGCGCCGGGGCCCGCGGCTTCTGATCTGATTCAGGACGATCTGGCGACAGGTGAAAAACAAGGGTACAAATTCATTTTGACGGCAGTGCCGGGCGGTTATGTCATCAATGCGAATCCGATTGCCTTTGGATCGTCAGGCAGCCGCACATTCTACTCCGATCAGAGCATGAGCGTGCGGCAAAATTTCGGCCAGGAGCCGGCAACCGCTACTAGTCCGCCATTTAAGTAGCCGCGGCACGCTTTAGCCGATCGTTGATGCCCGTCCATTCGGCCGAATCCGGTGGAAGTTCGACAACGATCCAATCGAAACCTTCGCCATCCACTGCATGGAGAGTCTCGTAAAGCACGGCTGCGTAGTGGGCGGGATCGGCAGGCATTCGGACGCACTGAGCCGCTTCCGCTGGGCGAGTGAGCCACAGATAAGCGCCGCGGCCTGTCTGCGGCAGATCGAGCAACAGCGGGGTGCGAGGACTGTAGTGCTTCAGATGCATGCCGGGCGAAGGATGTGCACCCTCCAACGGACTGCCCGCCACGCGAACTTCCCCGACTACTTCTTCTATTTGCACTCTTGAAATCATGCCCGGCCGAAGAAGCAGGGGGACGGGCCCGGCCAATGATAACACCGTCGACTCGATTCCAACTTCGGCGGGACCGCCATCGAGAATAAGATCGACTTCCGCTCCCAGCGATTTGCGCACGTGTTCGGCCGTTGTGGGAGAGAGTTCGGTGAATCGATTGGCGCTGGGCGCGGCAATCGGCACATTGGCCTCGGCCAGCAGCGCCAGCGCGACTGGATTGGCCGGCACACGCAGACCCACCGTGGACAACCCCGCCGTCACGATGGCGGGAATGCACTCGCGCTTGGGCAGGACCAGGGTCAGCGGGCCCGGCCAGAATTTTCGCGCGAGTGTTTCAGCGGCTGCTGGCCATCCGGTCGTAAGTTCGTGCGCCGCCTCTCGCGACGCCACATGAACAATCAGCGGGCTAGTGGACGGCCGTCCCTTGACACGGAAGATCTTTTCCACCGCGACGGCGTCGAGCGCGTTGGCGCCCAGTCCGTAAACTGTTTCGGTCGGAAAGGCTACCAACTTGCCTTCCCGAATCAGCGCTGCTGCGCGGCGGATCCGTTCCGCGTCACTCGGGGAGATCATCTTTCGCGTCGCCCGCGGTCTTGCCAGTCTTGCGAAAGACCAGGTAGGCGTGGATGAGCGCATCTAAATCGCCATTCAGCACTCGATCCACATCGCCAATGGCTAGCTTGGTTCGGTGGTCCTTGATCATCCGGTAGGGAGCGAGGACGTAACTTCGAATCTGGCTGCCGAAATTGATATCGAGCTTGGTCGCTTCGGTCTTCCGCGTTTCCTCGCGCTTCTTTTCCAACTCGAACTCATACATCCGCGCGCGGAGCTGCTTCATAGCGCTATCGCGATTCTTGTGCTGCGATCGCTCGTTCTGGCATTGGACTACGATGCCTGTTGGAAAGTGCGTGATACGCACGGCTGAATCGGTCATATTGACATGCTGGCCGCCGGCGCCCGACGAGCGGAAGGTGTCGATGCGGAGATCGTCCAGTTTAATATCGATCTTGATTTCGTCGTCCACCTGCGGGTAGACGAACACTGAGGCGAACGACGTGTGGCGGCGCGCGTTGGCATCGAACGGTGAGATGCGGACAAGCCGATGCACGCCGATCTCCGACTGCAACAGGCCGTAGGCGTTTTCCCCATTGACCTCAAACGTGACTGACTTGATGCCAGCGCCCTCACCCTCGAGGCGATCGGTGACGACCGTGCCCAGTCCCTGCCGTTCTGCCCAGCGGAGATACATGCGCAGCAGCATCTCCGCCCAGTCCTGGCTTTCCGTTCCGCCCGCGCCGGGATGGATGGTCACGATGGCGCTGCGCGCGTCATTTTCACCTGAGAGCAGCATCGCGGTTTCGACTTTCTCGATCACATCCGAGAAAGATTTCAACTCGCGGTTGATGTCGCCGTCGACGTTTTCGCCTTCACGCGCCAGTTCGAACAGCGTGTCGAGGTCGGAGGTGAGGGCGGAGATGCGCTGGTCATCGCCTATGGTTTGCTCGAGCCGCTTGCGCTCCTGCATGACCTTCTGGCTCTTCTCAGGCTGTGACCAGAAGTCAGGGCGCGAGATTTCCTGCTCTAATTTGCCGAGCTGTTCTTTCTTTTTGGGGACGTCAAAGATAGCTCCGCACGGCCAAAGCCTGTTCGCGGAGCGGGGAATATGCTCTTTCGAGTTCGTCTAAGTTCATGGGTCAATCCAATTCTAGCAAATAGCCGCGCTTACCGACGTTGATGGCTTTGGTCTTTCCGATTTCGATCTGAGCGCCCTCGGCCTCATGAATATGGCCACAGAACAGGTATTCAGGCTGATGGCGATCCACAAATTCCCGGACTGACCGGCTGCCGGCATGTAATCCATCGTGCACGCGGTCGAGGACAGTGCCATGGGGCGGCGCATGGCAGATCAAAACGAGCGGATCGAGTCCCGCGAATGGCGCCAGTCGTTCGGCTAACTCAGCCTCGCTGTATTCGCCGGGTGTGTTGAACGGCGTGGGACTGGAGTAACCGAGACCGGCTACGTGATGGGTGCCAATCTGTAAAGTCTGTCCGTGAAAATCGTGGAAGCCGAATTGATCGCAGAAGCTGGTGATTTGCGCCGCGGATTCATGGTTACCCGGAAGGACGTAGACGCGGCCGGCCAGAGGTTCGAGAATCTTGCCACACTCTTCTAGGCCCCGGGCCCAATTCACCAGGTCTCCGGCTGCGAAGTAGTAGTCGGCTTCGGTGGCGACAAGCCGCTCGAGCGCTTTGTGGTTGCTGTGGATGTCGGAAAAAATGAGCAGCCTCAAAGGTCTATCATAGCCCGTGAAGCTGCTCGAGTGTTTCCTCCGGCTTAGGAAACGAGGACACCCTCTTGGCGTAAGTTGTGCGCGGGAAGGTACTGTGACAATTGAGGGGCTTGCTCGTTCTCCGCTGCGTGGGGCGCGGCATCGGCGGTGCTAAGAAGCTTGCGGTCCTGGGCACGGTAGATCATCAGCTCGAAGCGGTCGCGCACCTTGGTCTTTTTGAAGAGCCGGGAGAGATAGACCTTGACCGTCCCTTCCGCCAGATTCATTGCGGCGGCGATTTCCTTGTTCTTGAGACCCTGAGCGAGTAGCTCCACCACCTGCTTTTCGCGCTCACTGAAGCTGACGCGCTTCTCACCCGCAGGATCGAAACCGGAGTCGGTCACTTCTATGACCATTTCGCCTTTGGCGATCCGTTGGAGGGATTGGATGAGCATGTCGGGAGAAAGCTGCACCGGCAGAATCCCGCGGACGCCGTATTCAAGAGCCTGGAAAACCAGCTCGCGCGACATGGGGCCCACGCGGATCACGAGATTGCACCCGGGCATGCGCCGGTGCGCGTCGGCCAAGGTTTCAAAAGTGAATTCGCCAGTCAGGTCCAGCAGGACCAATTCCTGGTTGGCGGAGTGAGACAGATCACCGGCTGGATCGCTGGCGGAAGTGACCTCAATACCACCGGCGGACAAGACTTCCTGAAATCCCCGGGCGAGGATGGGTTGGTCTGTAAGTACTAGGATTCGAATCATATTTGTGCCTTTCGCTTTATTTTCTTGAGAGCCGTCACTTAGGACGTCACCCTCGCCAGCCTTGCAGATCTCATGCGCCGGCGTGCCGACCGCCTGGCCTGTTTCTCAAAGAAGCAAATCAAACTCTCAACGTCCGCTTTTCGCTGATAAAGCTGGTGTAAGATCCGGCGCAATGAATATCTGTAAACCATGGGTCGCTCCTTGCTGCATTTGTAATGCGTGGTACTCGCTCCGTTAGTCATCCTCGCGCCATCCGAAACTTGCGATACCAGGGCGCTTGGCGCTGGTCACTCTGGCTGTGATTCTCGATTCCGCTGATTTTGGATGTCATCGCGGAAATCTGCCGCCCTAAAGGACTATGTTCCGCAAGCAGGCTGCCGCTGGCATAAGCCTCCGCCAAGCCCGAGCAATCATTGGGCAGTGAAAAGTAAGCAGTGATTCCCAGCGTTTTCTGAGCTTCTTGCGCGACCACCTTGTCCTCGTACTCTACGCTGCGGTTCAGAATCAACCGGACGCGTTCAGCTGGAAAATTGTGCTCTTGTAACTCGCCAAGTATCTGCTTCACCTGAAAGAGCGCCAGCACGTCGGGCGAAGCCACTAGGTAAAGCTCATGCAGGCTCTCCAGTATGCTGAGGTTGTAGGGCGTCAGGGCACAGCCCAAATCCAATACCGTCCACTGATACCGCATGCGCGCGAAGTTCAGTACGCGCTCTACCTCACGCTGCCCCGGCAGCCGTGGCAGGCCATCCCCTGGAGCTGAGATCACTTCCAGGCCGGGATGGCCGTTCGAGATCATTCGATTCCATGTGGCTACATCGAGTCCCTGAGTAGTTTCCATCGCGTCCAGAATCGACATCGGAGTCTTCGAGCGCATCAGAAACCGGACGTTGCCTCCAGTCAGGTCCAGGTCCGCCAACAGCACATGATGGGTGCCTGACTGGTGCATTCGCTTGCCCAACTCCCGAGCGGTATGGCACGCGACCGTGGTTCCGCCACAGCCGCCCTTGGCTGAAAGGAAGGCAACTGTTTTGCGGTCAGAGGTCGTGAGGAACTGGCTCTTTGTATACTGGTCGATCTTACGCTCCAGTACCTCGCGCAGACTCTTCGCTAGCGGTGGATAGAAGTACTCATCCAGGCCGGCTCGCATTCCCGAGATGATCATTTGTGAATCAGCCGCGTGATGCACGGCGATAATCATCGATTCCGGCGAGGCTGCCTTAATTTGCCGGACTCGCTCCTCCACCGCGTTCTGGAGGTGTTCCACGTCCACCAAAAGCACGTGTGGCTGCGTCTCGTTGAGCCACTGTAGCAAGCCCGGCCAGTCGCCCCCGTCATGCTTCTCAACGAGGGTGTGCCTGGCCAACTCCTGGCAGCAGTGTTCGGCTTCCGCCAGCAAGTCGTCGCGTTTGATCACCAGCCCCGCAGTCAGGAGTCTCATCAGTCCAGTCCCGCCGAGCGGCGTTGCTACTCAACACCCGCTCACCAGGCGACCTTTTTGTTTAGTGGGTCACCGTCACAAGCTGCGGAACGTGCACGCCGACCTTCTGACTCATCGGGGGAGTATATTTGCGAAACTTCGTCGTGTTAATTCGGACCGCCACGAGCGGCGAGTTGTCTTCTGCTTTGGAAACGCGCACCACTGTGCCTCCGCAGAACCAGCACTTGCGGTCGAAATTGTGATTGGCCGGAAGCGCCATCTCGATGTTCAGGGTATCGCCGGGGCGTGGGACGTCCTGCGGACCGTCCGAGGGTAACCACCGGATCAGAATTCCGGTGCGGCTGATATTCTCCACTAACTTCATCGTTCCGCCGGTCCGCTTGCCGCCCGGCGTGACCTTGCATTCCAGCGCCAGGTTCACTCGCTCATGAGAGCGCTGCTCCAGACCTTGCAAAAGCTCGCGATACCGGCTCGCAATCTTACTCGTTGATGCGTACATGAATCCTCCCTATGCACCTTTCGTTTGGCCGCCGCTCATCGATCGAGTGTGCTGCCTAGATTTCACCTGGTAATAAGCACGGGCAGTTCCAAAGCTAGCATCGAGTAACTCAAGGAAAAGGCGATCTGTATGGCCCGTCGCGCCCGACTTGGGGACACTGTGTCGCAGTGGGTGTCTCGCCAATTCTGCGAACTACGTACGCAGCAACCACTTACTGTGGCACAACTTGCAGTGACAGTTTGTCACGCCTACGATTCTCCAAATCATAACATTGAGCGACAGTTTGTCCTATCCAAAGTTAACTGTCCGGTGGGCCGTCTCTCAGATCAGTCATTTCCGGCTGACAGATAGCTGGAAGTGCGCGTGCCTTTGCTAGCGGTGGGTCACTATAGATGAGCGACAAGCGACGGAAGCAACGACAGCTATTCGACTGCGCCCTGGAGATCTCTTGGCACGATGCACAGGCCAGCCGGACGTTGGCCGTACGTGCTATCGATCTGTCCAACTCGGGAATCCGCGTAGAGTCCAGCGAGTCGATTGAATTGCACACCGAGGTCTATGTACGCGCCGAGCGCTATGGACTGACTGGATCCACCTCTGTGCGCCACTGCGGCCGCCGCGGCGGGAAGTATGTTCTGGGCCTTGAGTTCAGTCCCGATGGCAGGGCTGCCGACGCAGAGGACACCGAAGCCTTCATAGACTATTACGAACTGTTGCAGATCAGCCCCAACGCCGAGCCTGATACGATTCACCGGGTATTTCGCATCATGGCCGCCCGCTACCATCCGGATAACAAGGAAACCGGCAACAACGATAAGTTCTTGCTGCTGACCAAAGCTTATTCCGTGTTGTCGGATCCGGCGAGGAGGGAGTCCTACAATCACCGGCATCAGGACCGGCGAGCGCAGCCGCTGCCAGTGTTCGGCCTGAAGGAGTTTGCGGAAGGCCTGGAAGGGGAAGTCAACCGCCGATTGGGCATTCTTTCCTTGCTTTATAGCCGCCGGCGGACGAATCCGGAGATACCTGGAATTTCCGTGCTGGAGCTTGAGACCGTGATGTCATTCCCCAGAGAGCACTTGGAGTTTGCTATCTGGTTTCTGCGCGAAAAGCAATATATCCGGGCTGGAGATCACTCGGACTATGTGATCTCAGCTATTGGTGTGGAGTATCTGGAATCGGAGGTTCCGTCCAACGGAATCCTGAGTAAGTTATTGCATGCGCCTCAGACTCCCGCAAGCGCTCCGACCGCTCCGGAGGATGCCGGTCACGCCCTGGCCCTGGTGCGAGCGCGTTGAACGTTAAGCGACCGACTCGCAGGGTACATTGCGATACAGCTTCAATTTGCGAATCAGCGTCCGGCGGGAGATACCGAGGATGTCGGCCGCCTTTTGTTGGTGTCCACCTGTCTGCGCCAGAACTTTGAAGATGGTGTGCTGCTCCAAGCCATCCAGGGAGTAAGTGCCAATCTGATCGGACACAACCGCGGGCATCTGCTTTCCGATGATCTCATGGGGTAGGTCGGCCGGCCCGATCTCTTCTCCCGAGCTGTAGACCGCGGCCCGAGTCACAACATTGCGCAACTCGCGCACATTGCCAGGCCATGAATACTTCGCCAGTACACCGATGGCTTCCTGGGTGAAGCGGCGGCGTGGGTCGTGCTGCTCGAGGAAAAACGCGGCAAGGGGCCCGATATCCTCTACGCGCTCCCGCAGCGGTGGAACCCGAATTTGAATGGGGCTCAACCGATGGAAAAGGTCGGCGCGAAACTTACCGTTTTGAATGGCGTCTTCCAGATTCACGTTGGTCGCGGCGACCACCCGCACATCCACGGTCACCTTCTTCGTTCCGCCCAGACGATAGTACGGCACGCCATCCAGCACACGCAGGAGCTTCACCTGTGTCTTGATGTCCAGCTCTCCAATTTCATCAAGAAACAAAGTGCCCGCGCTGGCGGCTTCAAACAAACCCGGCTTCATGCTGTCGGCGCCGCTGAAAGCGCCTTTCTCATAGCCGAAGAGCTCGCTTTCAATCAAGTGCTCCGGCAGTGCGCCGCAGTTGAGGTCCACCCACGGTTTGGTGCATCGGAGGGAGTAATGATGGACGGCGCGGGCCACCAATTCCTTGCCGCTGCCGCTTTCGCCCGAAATCAGTACGGTGGCATTGGTCTGCGCAACCTTGATCACGAGCTGCATCAGATTCTGCATGGGCTGGCTGGCGATGATAGCGGAGAGGCCCAGATAAGATTGCGGGCGCGTCGCCTGAACCTCGCACTCATCTCCGCGCGAGCAGGCTCCTCCCGAAACCTTTTTGTTCGCCTCCGAACCCCCGACAACAATCATGTAAGGTCTCCTCCGAGAGATCGGCCCATGTTCCGAGTCTGGAACCGAGCGCCCGGTAACAATCTTGCCCGTACTTAAATATTGTTATTACCTTTCATTTGAAGATGCAAGGTATTTGTTCTGAATTCGGAACACTTCCTTACTAGTTCTTATCCAAAGTTATTACAGGTTATTGGTTTTTTCCGCTAACCTTTCCCCTTTAGAAGGCCGAATTAGTAACTTGCGCTTACAATAAGACTACGGCTTTTGAATGATAACCAGAACCATTAACCATCCGCCTGAAACCAGCGTACGGTTCAATCGATTTCGCCCGGCCACACTCCATGTTTTCCGCCTGAAGGTGACACTATGTCACCTGCAATTTGTGCCATGCAGTCGCACTGCGGGCAATCAGGTGTTCACCGGGCTAATCCACAAAAACATCAACTATTGCAGGCAGACAGGCTTACAACTGATGGCGCGATTACCCACCCGTTGGTATCTCGGTTGCACTTACGGCTGCTCTGGTGGAACCGAAATATTCAGCCATCCCGGTCAATGCCAAGATCTACGTTGGCACGGTTTCTACTGTAGGGGCGATCGTTACCGTGTTTGCCCTGAGTCAGTGGAGCCCGCACAACCTGACCCGCGCTCTTTGTTTCCTCGTCGTTTCCGCCATCGCGTCGGCCCTCAAAGTAACCCTCCCCACAATCACCGGCACTATGTCGGTGAACTTCCTGTTCATTCTCATCGGCATCGTCGAGCTGGATTTCCCGTCCACCCTGATCATCGGTTGCATGGGCAGCTTGATTCAATGCCTTTGGAAATCGAAGACAAAGCCTAAACCCTTCCAAGTTATCTTCAACACCGGCGCGATGGCTGTTTCGGTGGCCGTTTCCTACTACGTCTATCACGCGAACATGGCCGGCATGCCGAGCGATGCGAACCCTCTGCGGCTCGGTGTCACTGCGTGCATGTTCTTTCTGATGAATACCATTCCGGTCGCCGCCGCGATCGGTATGACGGAACACAAATCCTTGACGCGTATTTGGTACGACTGCTACTTCTGGTGCTTTCCCTACTACCTGGGTGGCGCGTCTATAGCTTGGATTCTCAGCGTATTCAGCCGGCAAACGCACTGGCATGCCTCGTTGGTGCTGATTCCGGTCATTTATTTCATCTATCGTTCCTATCGCACTTATCTCGGCCGCCTGGAAGATGAGAAAGTCCACGTCGAGGAGATGGCCGCGCTGCACCTCCGCACCATCGAAGCCCTGGCGCTCGCCATTGAAGCCAAAGACCACACCACGCATGATCATCTCCGCCGCGTTCGCATCTATGCGATGGAGATTGCCAAGGACCTGGGCCTCTGCGCGTCAGATATGCAGGCGCTGCGCGCCGCTGCTCTCCTTCACGACATCGGTAAACTTGCCGTGCCCGAGCAGATCATTTCTAAGCCCGGCAAGCTCACGCCCGAAGAGTTTGAAAAAATCAAGATTCATCCCGTGGTGGGCGCCGAGATTTTGGAGCGCGTCCAGTTCCCCTATCCTGTCGTACCGATCGTGCGTGCACACCACGAGAAATGGGATGGCAGCGGTTATCCGCTCGGGCTCAAAGCCGAGGAGATCCCCATGGGTGCTCGCATTCTGGCGGTCGTAGACTGCCTCGACGCGCTCGCTTCCAATCGTCAGTATCGCCGTGCCATGCCGCTCGATCGCGCTATGGAGATCATCGCTGCGGACTCCGGGAAAAGCTTCGACCCCAAGGTGGTAGAGGTCCTCCAGCGCCGCTATGTTGAGCTGGAGCAGATGGCGCAGGCGCAAACCTGGGATAAGAAGCGCCTCTCAACGAACTTGAAGATCGAGAAGGGCGTGGCCCCGGCCGCCGGATTCGAGCAGCCACACCCGCAGTCGAATGGCCATGGGGATACCTTCGATCCGCTATCCTCCATCGCCGCCGCCCGCCAGGAAGTGCAGATGCTGTTCGAGCTCACGCAGGACCTCGGCAACTCGCTCAGCTTGAATGAGACGCTCTCCGTGGTGTCGGTGCGCCTGAAGAGATTGGTGCCGTATGACTCGATCGCCGTCTATGTGGTGCGCGATCAGAAGCTGATGCCCGAGTACGTGAACGGCGAGAATTTTCGCCTGTTCTCCTCACTGGAAATTCCAGTCGGTGAAGGTCTTTCCGGATGGGTAGCCCAGAATCGCAAGCCGATTCTCAATGGCAATCCGTCCGTTGAGGCCGGTTACATGGGCGACCCCGGCAAGTTCAGCACCCTGCGTTCCGCTCTCGCCGTCCCGCTTGAAGGGCTGAACGGCGCGGTCGGCGTCCTCGCGCTGTATCGCGCCGAAAAAGACGCATTCACCCGCGATAACCTGCGCATCCTGCTCGCCATCAGTTCCAAGGTCTCACTGGCCGTCGAAAACGCGTTGAAGTATCGCCTGGTGGAAAACTCCGCCACCATCGACTACCTGACCAACCTGCCCAACGCGCGGTCCCTGTTCCTGCGTCTCGATAGTGAACTGGCGCGCTGCCGCCGCATGAACATCCCCTTGGCCGTGCTTGTGTGCGATCTGGATGGTTTCAAGCAAGTCAATGATTCTTTCGGCCACTTGACCGGCAACAAAGTGTTGAGCAGCGTCGCAAACGGCTTGAAAGAGAACTGCCGCGAGTACGATTACGTGGCGCGGATGGGCGGTGATGAGTTTGTCCTTTTGTTGCCGCACATTACTCCGGACTCAGTCGACGAGCGCATCAATCATCTGGTTCGGATCGCCGCTGAGGCTGGCGAAGCCGTGCAGGGCAAGCGCTTGCTTTCCATGAGCGTCGGGGAAGCGTTCTTCCCGATGGATGGCGACAACGCCGAGGAATTGCTGGCCACCGCCGACCGACGCATGTACAAGAGCAAACAGCAGCAGAAGACGCGGCAAACCGCGGCGTTGTTGCCGCGGTCCCCCATCCCGGCGCTGAGCGTGCAATGACACTGGCCCGCCCGCGGGCGCGGCATGAGAGACATGGAAAATGTGGATCCGGCGTATCGCGCGGCACGTGGCCGCCTTCGTGCTCACCACCCTGATCGCGGGCTTGCTCGGGGCGACGCTGGTGCGCTTCGGTCCGGGTTTTGAAGCCGACGAGCAGCAGCTCGACCCTCGCCTGAATGCTCAGAGCGGCCAAGCTTTGCGTAAGTCGCACGATTCCGAGCGCCACCTGCTCACTTTCTACGTTCGTTACCTAGGCCGCATGGCTGCGGGCGATCTCGGCGTTTCCCGCTCACTAGCTAGGCCCGTCGCGCAACTGATCTCCGAGCGCGCTGCCATAACCCTACAGTTGATGGGCGCCGGAGTCGCCGGCGGATGGCTGCTCGGCTTGGCCCTTGTTCTCCCAGCCGTCTTGTTCCGCGCCCCACGTTACGACCTGGCTGCCACCGCCCTTAGCAGCCTGTTCCTGTGCGTGCCCAGTGCCGTCCTGGCTCTCGTGCTCTTCTTCGTGAATGGCCCCGTCCGCTTCGCCATCGCCCTGCTCATTTTTCCCAAGGTGTTTCGATATACGCGAAACCTGTTGGCCGACGCCTATACACAGCCGCACGTGCTGGCGGCGCGGGCACGTGGCCTGAGTTCGGGACGCATCTTCTTCCGCCATGTCATACCCTGGGCCGCACCTCAACTCTTGGCTTTGGCTGGCATCTCACTCGGCATTGCCTTCGGCGCCGCTATCCCGATTGAAGTGCTTTGCGATCTGCCCGGCCTGGGACAGCTTGCGTGGAAAGCGGCCTTGGCGCGCGATCTTCCGGTTCTGGTCAGCCTCACGATTCTGATTGCCGCGTTCACCCAGCTCGCCAACTCCGCATCTGATGTGGCCATCGCCGCATGCACACGGGGGCGTGCATGAAGCGCGCTCGCAACATCGCGGCCGGCGTCCTGGTTCTGATTTTTGCCGCGTCCCTCTTGGCCGGTTTCGTCGCCCCAGCCCCGTACGCCTCGCAGTTTCGCGATTTCGTCAGTGCTCCCGCATCCCGCCGCTTTTGGCTAGGCACCGATGAGTTGGGCCGCGATCGCTGGTCGCGCCTGTTATATGGCACGCGCATCTCTCTGCTGCTGGCGCCCGCTGCCGCGCTCCTCTCCACCTTCATGGCCGTGGTGATCGGCGGCATCGCCGGCTACGCGGGCGGCTGGTGTGACCGCATCATCGGCCGTGTCATCGATCTTTTCCTCTCGCTTCCCTGGCTGTTTCTTTTTCTGATCGTGCGCGCCCTCTTGCCTTTGAATGCCTCGCCGCTCACATCCGTGACGCTCACGTTCACCATCATGGGCCTGGTCGGTTGGGCGCCCGCGGCTCGCATTATTCGCGCTGGCGCACAGTCACTGCGGAATTCGGATCTCGTCCTGCACGCGCGCGCATGCGGCTGCCATGGTCTCCGGCTAGTGCTCATTCACCTCGCCCCCCGTCTCAAACCCGTGGTCTTCGCGCAGTTCTGGATCGCCGTCCCAACCTTCATCCTGGGAGAAGCCAGCTTGGGATTAATCGGTCTGGGCGTCGCCGAGCCGTTGCCATCCTGGGGAAACCTCCTGCGTGAGTTGGCCAACCCGCAGGCCGTAGCCAGCAACCCGTGGATCCTCGCGCCGCTCGCCATCCTCGTCATTGTCGTGAGCTGTTTCCAGCTCCTCCTTCCGGAAAGGGAGTTCGCTTCATGAAACGCCTGCTCGTAGTTTTCGCCACAACCGCCGCCAGCCTTCTTGGCCAATGGGGCGGCGATTTGCGCTTCTGCCTCCGCTCCGACCCAAAGACTTTCAACCCGCTCCTGGTAGAGGACGAAGCCTCCGAGACCGTCCGCTATCTCACCGGCGGCGTTCTCATCCGCGTCAATCGCCTCACCCAGGAACTCGAGCCCGAGCTGGCTACGTCATGGAAAATCTCGCGGCAAGGTCGCGCAATAGCCTTTCAACTCCGCCGCGGCGTTTCTTTCTCCGACGGTACACCGTTCACCGCCGATGACGTCGCTTACACCATGCACACGCTGATGGATCCGGCCTTGCACTCCCCTACCGGCGATTCCTTTCGCTCCGCGCCCGGCGATGTCGAAACCACCGTGCAGGCTCCGGACCGCGTCACCATCGTGTTCCCCGCCCCGGTTGCCGGTCTCGAACGTCTGTTCGACCAGGTTGCCATCGTCTCCTCGCGCTCGCCCAAAAAAGAGGCGGCCACTCTTGGACCATTCGCCGTGTCGCACTACACGCCGGGAACCGGGGTCGTGCTTGAACGCAATCCCCACTATTGGAAGACCGATGCGAGCGGCCACCACCTGCCGTATCTTGACGCGATTCATCTCGACATCCAGCAGAACCGCGAGATCGAGCTCGTCCGCTTCACTCGCGGCGAGCTGCACCTGATCAATACCATCGATCCCGAAATGTTCAGCCGCCTGGCCAAACAGGAACCGTCGCTCGTTCACGACGCCGGCCCCTCGCTCGAATCCGAAATGATGTGGTTAAACCAGAACCCCGCCGCTCCTCTGCCCGATTACGAGAAGGCCTGGTTCCGCTCCCAAAACTTCCGCCGCGCCATCTCCGCCGCCATCAATCGCGCCGATATTTGCCGCGTTGTCTACCACGGCCACGCGCAGCCCGCCGCCGGTCCAATCTCTCCTGCCAATCGTTTCTGGTTTGACGCCGCGTTGAAGCCTCACCCCTTCGATCCGAAAGGCGCGATGTCACGTCTCCAGCGCGATGGCTTCCGTATGGAAAACGGCGTGCTCCGCGATCGCGATGGCCACGCCGTCGAGTTCTCTCTCATCACTAACTCCGGCAACAAAGCGCGCGAGCACATGGCCGCTATGATGCAACAGGATCTCGCCGCCATCGGCATCAAGCTGAATATCGTGACTCTCGATTTCCGCTCGCTCATCGAGCGCATCAGCCAGAGCTTCCGCTACGAAGCCTGCCTGCTCGGCCTTACCAACTACGATCTCGACCCCAGTTCGCAAATGAACGTCTGGCTCAGCTCCGCCAGCAACCATCAGTGGTATCCCAATCAAAAGACGCCAGACACCGCGTGGGAAGCGGAAATCGATCGACTGATGCAGGCTCAAGCCGCCACCGTGATCCCCGAAAAACGAAAAGCCTATTTCGACAAGGTCCAGGCGATCGTTTCCGACCAGGCTCCGTTCCTCTATCTGGTGACAAAGAATTCGCTATCCGCAGTCTCGCCCAAGCTGCAAAACGTCCAGCCCGCCATGATCCGCCCGCAGACCTATTGGAACGCGGAGAATCTCACACTCGCGCCCGCGCAAGTGGCAAGGAACGCACGATGAGTGATGGCCCTCTGCTGAAGGCTCGCCTCACCGCCGGTTATCCGCCGAAGATCAATGTCTTGCGCGATGCCTCGTTCGACTTGCAACCAGGCGAAATTCTCGGTTTGGTGGGAGAAAGCGGATCCGGGAAGAGCACTCTCGCGCTCTCCATCCTCAGATTACTCAGCTATCGTGGTGGCACTGTAACGGGCGAAATTCGCTTCCAGGGCCGCGACCTCGTCTCGCTGCCCGAGCGTGAAATGCGTCACATCCGCGGCCGCGAGATCGGTTTCGTGCCGCAGAGTCCCGTCACGTCGCTCAATCCCGCGTTGCGCATCGGCACCCAGTTCAACGAAGCCTGGACGGCCCACGCCAATGGCGCCATGTCGCAGCGACGCGACCGTTTTCTGAGCCTGCTCGATAGCGTCAGCCTGCCCGCGGACGACGCGCTCCTCCGACGTCATCCCGGCGAGCTAAGCGTTGGCCAAGCCCAGCGTCTCCTGATCGCGATGTCCATTCTGCACAAACCATCGCTCGTGATCGCCGATGAACCGACCAGCGCCCTCGACGTCGTCACGCAGTCGGAAATCCTGAAATTACTCGGCCAGTTGAATCGCGATCTGGGGATGGCCGTACTCTACATCTCGCATGATTTGCTTTCGGTGAGTTCGCTTTGCCACCGCGTCGCCATTCTGCACGATGGCTCAATCGTCGAGTGCGCCGCAACCGACCAGATCTTCCGCACCCCGCAGCACCCCTACACCCGCCGCCTAATCGAAGCCATCCCGAAAAGCCCACGGTAACTGAGCCACGCCCAAAGGAAGCGTTTTCTTCGCCTGCTCCCTAATCTGCCGCCTTCGCCCGTGGTGTAGCATCGCCCTCGGTCATCCCCATGGCCCACTTCATCGCTTCCAGCCACATCTTCTGAATGTCGGGCCTGTCCCAAACCTGCTCTTCATGCCCTAGCGACGAGTAAAACACGCGCCCCTTGCCGTAATTGCGCACCCAAGTCACGGCAAAGTCCTTATCGGTGCGATGCACCCTCGGTCCCGTCAGGTCCACCGAATTCGGGTCCAGGCTCATCAGCACGCGCACGCGGTCGCGCGAGTATTCCTTGAACTGGTAGATCTCATCCGTGACCTCAAACGACGGCGGGAAGTGCTTCGTGGCCGGGAAATCCCGGTCCTCCACGTTGATCCTCACCTTCTTGTGCCACGGATGGTCGTTGAAATATCCGCCGATCAGCTCGCCGTACTCCGGCCACTTGTAGAACGTGTCCGTAGCCGAGTGCACGCCCAGAAATCCCTTGCCGTCATCTTTGGCGAACGACAACAGCGATGCCTTCTGCTCGTCATCCATCGGCAGCTCACCCGTCGTGTAAAAGATCACGGCGTCAAAATAATTCAGGTTCTTGCCGTTCGAATCCAGCTTCTTCTTGGTAAGCAGTTGCGTGTCAGTGCGGATGTACGTGTCCCACAGCCCCGATTCCTGCCCGATCTTCCAGAGCGTCGCGAGGCCATGTGAAACCGAGTCATGCTGGAATCCGGCCGACATCCCAATGGCCAGCAGCTTCTTCCGCACGGGCCGCTGCTCCTGCGGCGAAGCGCACACCGAAAAAATCAAAATCAGTAGTCCAATCAGAGCGGCTTTTTTCATAACCGAACCTCGGAGGAATCATATCTTAAACCGGAAGCGCACGAGAGCGCCGTCGCAAAGCTATTTTCAATCCAGCGTTTAGACTTAAACTGTTACGAATCGCCTCCGCCATCACTATCATAATTAGGGCGGCAACCGGGAGCTAAACATGAACACGAGATTCCCGATCCCACTTTCTTGTCGGAGTCCGCTCTGCCGGGCTCTGACGTATCTGCTCGTGGCCTGCTACACCGCGGGCGGACTGCGCGCGGACTTTCGGAAGTCCGCAGAGTTCGCCTTCCAGTCCACGCCCGATGGCACAAAGCTCGATTCCCCGCCTCCGACGACCTCCGGGCAAGCCGTTCCACCGCCAGCGGGCGGAGTGTTCAGAGTTGGCGGCGGTGTGAGTCCTCCCAGGGTCATCTACAAAAAGGACCCCGGGTACAGCGAAGAAGCCAGAAAAGCGCATCTTTGGGGCACCATCGTGCTCCAGGTCATAGTGGGCGCGGACGGCGTGGCGCGCGATATTAAAGTCGTGCGTCCGCTGGGAATGGGTTTGGATGAGATGGCTGTCGAGACAGTCGCCCAGTGGCGCTTTCAGCCCGGCACGAAACAGGGGAATCCTGTTAACGTGATGGCCACCATCGAAGTGAACTTCCGGCTGCTAGACCAAAGCCCCTGGCGAATCGGCCGCCTGGTTTTCGTGGGCGGCGGATCCTCTCGCCCCGTGCTCACAAAATGGCACTTGCCGAATGGGCCGGTGCCTGACCGCGACCTGCGCATCACCTTCAAGGTGAATGTCGACAACTCCGGCAATGTCACCGGCGCATCCGTCGATGGTGTGTCTGATCCCGTTCTCACCGCTGCGCTCCAAGAGGCTGTTCTCAAGTGGAAGTTTCGCGTTCCGGATCGGAGCAACGCCGCCAGCTACTCTGCCGCTCTTGATTTGACCCACGGTAATCCTATGCCAGTACGCATTTCGCCGGCTAGCACCGGGGAAATCCACGCTGACCCGAAAAATGCTGAAGAAGCGTACCGCGAAGGTGTGCGATTGACTCGCGCCCAAGCCCCGGAACAAGCCATCCCGCTGCTGACCAAGGCGATCCAGGAGAAGCCGGAGTGGGGAGCCGCGTATTCCGCCCGTGCGCAGGCTTACTACAATATGCAGCGCTATCACGAAGCTGTCGACGACTTAACGGTAGCCATTCGCTTGAACCCGAATCAAGCCTCTCTCTATGACCGGCGCGGTCTCAGTTACTCCTACGCTGGCCGTCACGACATTGCTATCGACGACTACAACCGCGCCATCGAACTCAGTGGCACGCCGTCATCCCAGTACTACAACAACCGTGGATGGGCTTATTGCGAGATGGGGCAACTGGACAAAGCGCTGGCGGACTTGAATCGGGCGCTCGAAATTGCTCCTGATTTTGGACGTGCCTTCGGAAACCGGGGCGACGCTTACATGAAGATGAAGGACTACAGCCATGCCGTTGCCGATTTCACCGCGGCCCTACAGCTAACGACCACGCGTTCGCTTTTCGAGCGGCGGGCCGAGGCCAAGCGCTTGAGTGGCGATGAAGCGGGCGCCGCCGAGGACCTGAAACGCGCGGGTGATTTGCCGCCAACTCCCGCCCGCTGAATGTTGCGATGGTGCGCTCGTCGCATCGTCGGCAATCGGCGAATTTGTCGCCAGCTTGCCGAGCCGCGACCAAAGGGAGCGGTCCCAGGGCTACGTTGCCCATTCGCCTCTTGCCTTTTTACTGTACTACGAGTAATAATACACACATGATTCCTTTCCGGCTCACTTTTCGGCCGGGCGTCTCGCTCTATGAGCAGGTTGTATACGCCGCTAAGCGGGCGATCATCTCCGGCGCCATGCGCCCCGGAGACAACTTTCCATCCGTCCGGGCGCTGAGTAAGGAACTCAAAATCAATCCCAACACAGCGCACAAGGTGATCGGCCAATTGGTATCGGAAGGCATGCTTGAGGTACGAGTCGGCGTCGGAACCGTCGTGGCCGCGATCGGATCGTCCAACGCCGCCGAGCGTTCCCGTTTGCTGAAAAGCGAACTGGAAGAGCTTGTAGTTGAGGCAAAGAAGCTTGGCATGGCGCTCGATGATGTTCTTCAGGCACTCACGCAACACTGGCGACGTTTGGATTGGGCGCAGAACACCAAAGGAGGTCGGGAATGAATTCGCCCTTGCGCTGTGAACGCCTGTCAAAGCGCTTTGGTCAACTGTTGGCGATTCGAGATCTGCAGTTCGACTTGCCTGACCGAAGCATCTATGCGCTAGTAGGCCCGAATGGCGCCGGCAAAACCACGCTCATCAAAATGCTCGTCAACATTCTGCGGCCTACTTCCGGCCGTTGCGTGGTGCTCGACACCGATTCGCGACGGCTCTCTCCGAACCAATTTGCACAGATAGGCTACGTATCTGAAAACCAGGAGATGCCCGAATGGATGACCGTGGATTATTTCCTCGCCTATCTGAAACCGTTCTATCCAACCTGGGATGACGCCCTCGCCGAAGCACTTCTTCGCGACTTTCAATTGCCCGGCGGCCGCCGTTTGAGTGAGCTTTCGCGCGGCATGAAGATGAAGGCCGCGCTCGCTTCCTCGCTGGCATACCACCCGCGTTTGATTTTTCTCGACGAGCCTTTTAGCGGCCTGGATGCACTGGTGCGCCAGGAACTGATCGAGGGTCTGCTGGAGCGCGCGGAGGACACGACGGTCCTGGTTTCCTCCCACGACTTAGCCGACATCGAGACCTTTGCCAGTCACATCGGCTTCCTGGATTCGGGCCAGCTGCAATTCTCGGAAGAAGCCACAACGCTCACTCAACGGTTTCGCGAGATCGAGGTTACGCTCCGCACACCTCCCACTCTCCCTTCAAATTGGCCTGAGAGCTGGTCGAACGCGCAAACATCAGACTCCATGGTTCGATTTGTGGAAAGCCGGTTTGACTCAGAGCGCACACAGTCGGCGATTGCTCACTTCTTTCCTGCCGCGCTTCACGTCTCTATGAATCCCATGCCGCTCCGGGACATCTTTGTGGCGCTCGCGCGTCAGGGGCGCAGGTCCGCCCTTCGAGGGGAACAGTCATGAAGCAAGCACTGCACATTTTTCGAAAAGACCTCCGGCACCTGTGGCCGAGGGCGTTGTTGGTGCTATCACTACTGATTGCCCACGCCATCTTGGAAGTCCTCAGTCTGCCGGTCAACGTGCCCGAGACAATGCGCATTAATGGAATGTCGGGCGTGCTCACGTGGCTTCTGCCCGTGGCAATTTGGTCCCTGATCGCATGGCTGATTTTTGAGGAGGCGCTTCCGGGGGACCGGCAGTTCTGGTTGACCCGTCCCTATCGCTGGCCCGATCTGCTCTTTTCTAAGGTGCTCTTCGTTTTCATTTTCATCAACATTCCCGTGCTCATCTCCGATTGCTGCATTCTCGCCGCCAAGGGTTTCCCGGTATTCAGCGTCGTTCCCGATCTCCTGCTCCGGCAGTTGTTTGTGACAACCCTGTTCGTCTTGCCGTTCTTCGCTATCGCTAGCGTCACTACCGGCACCTCACAGTTCTTGCTGGCTTGGTTTGCTCTGCTGCTGGCGCTTGTCTTCGAAGGATTAATAGTATCCACTTGGACCGGGAACACGTCCATTGCCATCGGTAGCGGCTCGTTCTTCGTTGCAACTTTAGCAGTGGCTACCTGCGGCATCGTTATCTGGCAATACGCCGCGCGCCGCACTACAATCGCTCGCCTTGCCTTGTTTGCCATCGCCTCCAGTTTTCCCGCCCTGGGGGTATTACCGCTGCTGTTTAGTCCCGTCACTGCCCAGCCGCGACACCTGGCGGATCAGCCGAATGTTAGTTTCGCTTACGATCCTGACCTGAACACCCGGTCTCAAAGCTATACAAGTCCCCCGCCAGGTTATAAGCTCGTGAGGATTCCCCTAATAGTCGCGGGATTGCCGCCAAAGACATTGCTGCGCGGCAGCGCGCGCATCTCAATCGATGTCGGTGGAAGACCCTGGCCGAAGCCCGGCGAGGTGATGATGGGCACGGTGGAACGAAACGCCGATGCGTACTGGCAGTCACTGAACTTGCCCGTCGCCAACGTCAAGGTCCTCAAGAACCAACCGTCAAATCTGCACGCAACCTTCGACCTGGAGATTGTCAGCGATGAGGTGAAACAAAGGGAGCCCCTGACTAAGCACTCGTTCTTTGTCCCTGGCGTTGGGCTTTGCTACGTCTTTACCGACACTCCTCAAACTCAATTTGCCTGTCGCGCAGGACTCGGTCCGTCCACCGAAACATCCGTCCGCCTGGACTCTAATGTCCCTGCCGACCAGCCCTTTATGGACCTCCCGCAGCATTCCGTCCCCTGGGGATTGAGCCCCATTACCGACCACGGGTCTTCCGCGTTCTCCGATGTGCAACAGGGTTCTCTATTGGCGTTCATTCCACGCCCAAAATTCACGGAATTTCAGCGGACGTTGGACTTGCGCAATATACAATTAGCCAACTATATGCTGCCGCGCTGAATCGGGAGCGTTTCCCGTGACTAACATAATTCCCGCGGCCGTTCCCCAGGGAACCTGTAAGATGGGATATCCCCGTAGCGGGCCACGATGCCTGTCTCCATTCGCATCGCCTTGGCACAGCAACAGTCGTTCGATCTGTTCTGCGGCCCCCAGTCCCGCCGCGTGGACTGGAAAGAAGTCGAGTTCCTCGCCGCAACCGCTGACCGCGAATACTTCGGCGACGCGCAGGCGGACGATGACCACTGGGCTCCCAGGTTTCCGCAACTGACGGCGCTGGGTCGCAGCCTCTTCGATTGGCTGGACGGCCCGGAGGGCTGGCTCCGGGCAGGCTTGGCCAACGGAGAAACGACCGTGTTGCTTGATCTCGCCGCCCCACTTGAGGCCGCAGGTCTGAATCCCGCCATTGAGCAACTAGTCCGCAAGCTCGCCCATCTGCCCTGGGAATTACTGCATGACGGCAAAATCTTTCTCGCCGAACGCGGCATCCAACCCATTCGCGTGATGCGATCGCGATCCACCAATGCCCAGCCCGCCAACCGCCCGCTGCGGCTCCTCTTCATGGCCACCTCACCCGAAGATGTGCTCCCGGTGCTCGATTACGAGCGAGAGGAAGCCACCATCCTCGAAGCCACGCGCCAGCAGCCCATCGACCTCGTCGTCGAAGAGAGCGGGTCCGTCTCGCAGTTGAAGAATCTGGTTTCCTCCTTCGTCAAGGATCATTTCGACGTATTCCACATCACCGGGCACGGCACCATCGAGGATGACACGCCGCAATTTGTGACCGAAGACGAGCACGGTGCCGCACAGTTCACCACGGCGGAACAGCTTGCCGAAGCCTTCGGGCGGCGCTGGCCCCGGCTGCTGTTCCTTTCAGGCTGTCACACGGCGCAGGCGCCGAACCGCGGCATGATCCCGTCCATGGCCCACGCGCTCGTGAACGCCGGCGCAGACACAGTTCTCGGCTGGGCGCGGCCGGTTTATGACACAACGGGCATCTTCGCCGCCACCCAACTCTATCAGGCCCTCGCCACCGGGGAGACACCGCTCGATGCCGTCGCAGCGGCGCGCCGCGAGATGGTGCGCAAGTTCCTCGAAGACACCAATCATGCATTCTGTTCGGACTGGCACCTACTGCGCATTTATCAAGGGGTGCGCGATACCACGGCCCTGGTAACGCCTCTCAAAACCCCAAGGCGCGAGCAAATCAAGCGAAAGGCGCCGGAGCTTGAGTTTCTCGACGCGCAAGGCAACGTCAAGGTCGCGGGAACTTCCGCTTTCTTCGGCCGTCGCCGCGAGATGCAGCGCTGCCTCAAAGCGCTCGCCTACCCAGGCGACTACTACGGCGTCTTCCTTCACGGTATCGGCGGCTATGGCAAAAGCACCATCGCCGCCCGCCTCTGCCGCCGCCATGAAGCGCTGAATCCCGGTTTTGAACAGGTAGTGCTGTTTGGCCCGGTGGATGAAGCCCGGTTGCGCCAGCGGCTCAGCGACAAGTTCGGCGGCATTCCGGAAGTGATCGAGATTCTGAACCAGCCCAAGATCGAGTTCAAGCAGCAACTGGCCGGGTTCTTCAACATCATCGAGAGTAAGGGCCGCCCTCTGCTGCTGGTACTGGATGATTTTGAGCAGAACATTCCCCTCGCTCACGTAGAGGATGGCTCGCTCCGGCTTGCTACCGATGCCCGGCGCACCATGGAAGCTCTCTGTTTCGCGCTGGAGGAATCGAACGCGGTCAGCCGCCTGATCATCACCTGCCGCTACTATTCGCAGAAGGGCCTGCCCCCCAACCGCCTCTTCGTCGAAGGGCTTGCCCGTATGGCCGCCAGCGACATCGGCAAAAAAACTGAAGCCTTGGTGTCGGGCGAGACGAAAAGAAATCCCGGGCGCCAGGCGAAGATTGTGAAGGTAGCCGACGGCAATCCACGGCTGCTCGAACGGCTAATGGAGCTTGAGCGACAGCAGGACGTGATCGAAGACGCGTTCCTGAATGAGTTGGACGCCACGGTTAGCGAATTCCGCGAAAACCTTCTGGCCGAGAAACTGCTCGGCGCGCTCAGCGAGCCCGAGCGCAAAGCGCTAGCTCGCATGACCCTGTTCGAATTACCCGTGCCGATGACGGTGGTCGCGGAACTGGCTCAGGGCGCGTCTCTAGAGAGTGCGATGAACCTCGGCCTCCTGGAGAAGCAAGCAGCCCACGGGGAGGATCTTTACCGCGTGACCACTGTTCTCGAACCGCTGTTGCGGCCGGCCTTGAGCGAGTTGGAATGGAGCGAAGCGCGACAGCAGGCGGCTCGGAAGCTCCACGAGGTGTGGTGGGACGTCCCGGAGAAACCGGGCGAGGCCCGCGGGCTTGAGGTAGTGCGGATGGCGGTGGCTGCAGGCGAACAGGAACTTGCTGTCATCCCTGCTGATACGATCGCCACAAGCTGGATCAACCGCAGCCGCTACCTAGAGGCTGTCGCGCTGTGCCGCTTCGTCCTGGCGGTGTTTGAAGACTACCGGATTCTGGGGACGATTGCGCGCGCCGAGGAGGTACTCGGTGATACCGAGTCAGCCAGGAATCACTACGAGGCGACGCTCTCTAGCTGTCCCTCATCTGATGAACGAAGGAAATCGGCGACCATCCACAATCTCGCGGGCCTTGAAGTGCAGCAGGGCGACATCGAGCGGGCGCTCGATCTTTTGCAGGAGTGCCTGGAGATCCTCGATCGCATCGGCGACGTGCAAGGTAAAGCGCCCGCGCTGCACCAGATGGCCGGCGTGATCGCGACGCAGGGCGACATCGAGCGAGCGCTGCAGCTCTGGCAGCAGTCCCTGGAGATCGAGGAGCGCATCGGCGATGTGAAAGGCAAAGCCGCCACCCTGCACCAGATGGCCGGGGTGATCGCGACGCAGGGCGACATCGAGCGAGCGCTGCAGCTCTGGCAGCAGTCCCTGGAGATCGAGGAGCGTATCGGCGATGTGCTAGGTAAAGCCGCCACGCTGCACCAGATGGCTTGGGCGATCGCGCGGCAGGGCGACATCGAGCGGGCGCTCCAGCTCTGGCAGCAGTCCCTGGAAATCAAGGAGCGTATAGGCGATGTGCAAGGCAAAGCCGTCACGCTGGCCCAAATAGCCTGGGCTGCCGGCGAATCCGGCGACAACGTGCGTCGCGAGCAACTCAACCGTCAGGCGGCCATCGCGTTGGGTTCCGTGCGTGCCTACCTCGACCTGATCATCGTGCTCGGCAACCTGGGAGCTACCGCGCAGGAGGAACGGGAGATCTTCGCGGCGCAGGCTGCCTGGCTAGTGTTGAGGGTGCATGCACCGTTGGGCGATTCCTTCGAGGCCCTCAGCCTGACGTTCAACCTTGTTCCTCAGGGCGATTCGCTGGAACCGTTGCTCGCCGCTGCCGCGATGATCATCGTAGCCACACGCGGTGAGAACCACCCGCAGCGTGAGAAACTGCGCGAGGATGCGGCCAAACTGCTGTCCATCGCCGCCGGCAACGCCGGAGTAGAAAGTGCGGAAGCGTTCCAGCAGTGGTCCGCCGAGAATCGCCTCAACGACAGCGCCCACGTCTTCCCCCGCCTCCTTGCTCTGCTGGAACAACTCGTCCCCGCCGACCGCTGGCTCTTCGACCGCGCCCCGCTACAAGACCGCGCCGACTCCACCTCCGCCGGATGAGGGACACGTCCCGCACTAAACCTTCGACACCCGCCGCAGCGTGTAAGCCGCCGGATTCAGATTCCCATGCTCCAGCCGTTTCCAATCGTCATTCACGTGAATCAGCTTCCCGCTCACGTGATTCGACCGCTCCGACGCCAGAAATAGCGCAAGTTGTATCTGTTTGTCGGGTGAGATGCCGCCTGTGATGCGAACGTTCTCCGCTTCTTCCAGATCCTTCGCGCCCGCGTTCTGGCCCGCCTGAATAATCTCGTCGGTCATGCTGGTGTAGGTGCCGCCGGGTAATAGGGCATTCACCTGCACGTTGTGTTCGCTCACCTCTTCCGCGAGCGTTTCCACCAGCCGCACCACCGCCGCCTTCGACGCCGCAAACACCGCAAAATTCGGACGCGCCTCGCCCGCCCCCGGCCCGCTCAGCACAATGATTTTCCCCGAGCGCCGTTCGATCATCTGCGGCAGCACCGCCCGGCATGCGTGCATCACGCCCAGCACATTGGTTTCGATCACTTCCCACCACTGCTTGGGCCTCCCATCCGTAAACGGTCCGATCGGTCCCTGCAAGGCCGCGGCGGCAATCAGTACGTCGATCCCGCCGAACACCACGCGCATCCGATCCACCGCCGCGGTAAGCTGCTCGAAATCGCGCACGTCCGCGCGGAGCCGCAGCGCCAGGCCGCCGGCATGTTCGATCTCCAATTTGGTAGCGTCGAGTTCCGCCTGAGTCCGGGAAATCAGACCCACGCGCGCGCCCGCATGCGCGAAACCGAGAGCCAGACGTTTCCCAATCCCGCGGCCCCCGCCGGTGATCAGTACGCCTTTGTCCTGGAGTGGACGCAACCCACTATTCTACGCGCGCATCGAAGATGCCGGTTTCCACCTTCCCGGCACGCTTCACCTGGACAAAGATCCGGTAGTTGCCGGGCTGCGGAAAACCGTATGGAAAGGAAACTTCAGCCGGAGGAGAATCCATCGTCATGGATTGCATGTTGTGCTTGCCGCTCGAATCCCGCGTCATCATCAGCGCCGCCATGGGCGCGGAGCCCGAGGGATGCACGTGCGCGAACACCTGAAAGTCATCACGCACGAATGCGGCGTGCCCGGCCATCTCCATGTACAACTCCATGTCCTCCGCCGGTTTGCCGTTCGCGTCCTCCACGCGGAAGCGGAACAGCTCGGCGCGCTTGGTACGAAGAGGAGTAGCACCGCGCTCCCAAACCATGCGATAACCATCCGAGAGCGGAGAAACCACCCGGTTGAAATCCGCCTGTGTGATCGGCGTTGAACTTCCCGAGGCGTCATCCGGTCCCGGCGGAGTGCCCGCAATCGACGGAATCTCAATCTCGCTTGTGCCCGTCTCCCCGATCCCATTGGCGTGCACGACATCCGCATAAAGCCGGTACCGCCCCGCCCGTATCGTCGGCAGATTCATGGCAAAGGCTCCCGGATCGGTCTCATCCGGGTGTAAGTGCCACACGCGATCCATCGCCGGCGCGCTGATCACATAGAGATGCATCAGATGCCCATGATCCGGAACCAGGTCATCCAGCTTGCTGAACCGGAACCACCCCGTATCCTGTAGGTTCAATGTCAGCCCGCCACCGCTCGCAACCGTCGCCGTCATCTGAATCGGCTTGTAGATGTTGCTCGCGTAAGCGTTGGCCTCCGCATCCCACCATTTGAGGGCCAGATATACTGCCAGGCACACCAGCACGAAAGTGACGCCCATCACCACCGCCGCGCGTTTTCGATTTTTCTCCGGCGCCGCAACACCCGGTTCGAGCTGCGCCTCACGCACGCTCGCTCCCACAATGCTCACGATCCCGAGCACCAGCACCGCCATCAGGGCCAGCAAACCCGCGCCCATGCCCTTCTGCATAGTGGAAGTTCGCGTCGCCATCGCCGGCACAGGAACCGACAGCTCTCCCTTGCCTTGCGCGCCGTCCGCTTCCACGCGCACCTGCCAAGCCCCAAAGCCCATCAGCCACAGGCTTCCCGTGTAGAATTGCGGATCGTCCGTGGAGCGCCTGGCAACATCCGGTGTCGGCGCAAATTGCGCCCCCGGCCCCGTCAGACGGAGCGGCACCACGCGCACTTCCCGCACATCCGGCGACGCGCTTCGCACCTCAACTTCCGCGACTCCAGGAATCACCGCCGGCGGCCGAACGGCCACCAGCAACCGGTACGGCCCCGCGTTGCCCTCGTAAAACACATCGGGGCTGCCGACATGCCCAAGCGCGGCGGAAGAGATCGCCAGCAACAAAACAAACGTGCGCATCATCCTCTCACCGCCGGATCCGCCGCATCCAGTTGCCCCAGCCCATCCCGAGCCGCGTGGTCAAAATAGCCGCGACCACCGCGAACGCCATCTCACTCCAAAACTGGGTCGCGGTCTTCTCCAGCGGAGCAAACAGATAGCGTGCGTAGTGGCTGTTCGGATGCAAATTGTAGTCGAAGTAGATGGTCCCAAATACCCAGTTGCGGCTCGCCTCGCTCATCAGGAAACTCGCAAACGGCCACTGGACCACCGCCAGCACCACCACGAAAACGAGCCCGGAGACAGCGGCTTCGAGCCACGGACGCCAGGCTGCCGTCCGCTGCCACAGCCAGTCGAGAGCCAGAGCCGACGCAATCAGCAACAGCGGAAATTCGGGCGGCACAAAGTGTGTCACATGCTGGTACACCGGTCCGAGCTTCGGCGTCGCCGCGAACAGCGGCAGAATCCACAAGCACCCGATGATGAACAAGCTGTAAATTCCGATTACGATACTGGCCGCCCAACGGCGCCCCGACGCCCGCGCCAAGCCTGCCAACACTCCTGGAATGGTGATCGAAACTACTCGGTAGAAGAAACCGCTGTGCATGTACACGCGCACCGCGTACTCGAAGATCAGAATCATCAGGCAAACCACGATCATGGCTCCCACATAGAGAAACAGCCATTCGAGTTTCGCGCGCGCCTGGGCCGTCCCGCGGTTCATCTGCCCCAGAATCAGAACCAAAGCCCCGAACTGCACTCCTACCATGCCGGTAATCAGCAGCACATGTGGCGGGCTGAGGATCTTTACATCCAGCCCGTACGCGTTGTGCCACCAGTCGTCGAACGGCGCCGAGGTGATCATGGCGATGCCGCCCCACGCCGCGATAAACGCCCCCAGCGGTCCACGGAAACCCCAGATTTTCACCGCCGCGCTCCGCAACGGCGATGCGCCGTCAATCGTGGTCGAAAGAATCAGATACCCGCACGACAGTCCCGCCAGAACGCCGCACATGTAAATCGCGATGTGCGCCGGTGTCCAGAACGTGTCGCGGCCAATCGATCGGTGCCAGGAAATATCCCAATGCGTGCCCACCATGGCCGAAGTGACAGCTATAACGGAGCACCACACGTACCAGGGAATCGAAAAACGCACGGATCTTTCGATAATACCTTAGCGTCTGAGAGTCCCGGCGCATCGGCGGCACTCTCCTTACAAATTCATGAACTTTAAATTCTTGTGGTTGTTGTTACTGTGCGTGGGCGCCTTCGCAACCGACAATGGCGATCATGTCCAATATGTTGGAGGAACGATCTCCGCTCTTCCTACTAGGACCGATGGTTTCATTAACACCCACGGAGAAGATCTCTTCCTTTTTCAAACCAAAGGCGTCACGGTTCAGATCCCCTACGAAAAGATCAACGTTCTCGAGTACGGCCAGCGCGTGAGCCGCCGTTACTTCGAAGCCATCCTGCTCTCGCCGGTTTTTCTCCTCAGCAAGACCAGGAAGCATTACTTAACAGTGGAATTTACAGACGACAGGGGCAAACAACAGGCTATGGTGTTTCTGGTCAGCAAGAACGACGTGCGCTCATTACTCGTGATCCTGGAGGCTAAGTCAGGCCGCCGGATCGAGTATCAAGATGATGACGCGCGCCGCTCCGGAAAGGGGTCGTAAATGGTAATCCCCATTGTTTTCTTCTTGATGGCCGCCACGGACGCCCCGCCCAATCCCGCCAGCGTTGACCAGGAGGCTCTCGAGCAGCTCCTTACGGTTCGGAGGGTCTATATCGACCGGTTTTCCGGCGGCGAAACGGCCGCGCAGATGCGCGACATGATTCTCAGCGGTTTGCAGAACACTAAGCTGTTTGTTGTCACTGAGAACCAGGACCGGGCGGACGCTTTTCTACGCGGATCCGCCGAGGACCTGGTTTTTACCGACGAGCACACCGCCAGCGACAGCATCCACGCTCAGGCCAATCTATCTAAAAGCAGCAGCACCAGTTACAGCGGACGCACCAGCGGACGCGAACAGGACGGCAAAACTCAGGGCGTGGACTTTGGCGACAGCGAATCGACCCACAGCCTCGAACGCCGCCACGAAGCCGTGGCTGCCGTGCGCCTTGTCACAAAGGACGGCGACGTCATCTGGTCGACCACGCAGGAGAGTTTGGGCGGCAAATTCCACGGCGCCAGCGCCGACGTGGCCGACAAAGTCACCAAGAAACTGGTCGAAGATTACGACCGCGCCCGCAAACTTAAATAAAGTTACATCCTTCCTCTACTTTCGCCTTGTCTTCGCCTTTTGGCCGTGTTATTCTCCTTGCTGCCGCAATTGCGGCGGAGGAACAAAATGCCAATCAGCGAAATACTATTACCCGAGTTTGACGAGGAGATGAAGAACACCCGGAAGATGCTGGAGCGTGTTCCGGACGACAGGTTCGATTACAAACCACACGAGAAGTCGATGGCCATGGGGCGGCTGGCCAGTCACGTCGCCGAACTGCCCAGTTGGGCGGCACATACGCTGCAATCGGAATTGCTGGAAATCCAGCCGGGCCAGGCTCCTTATATGGCGAAGTCCAGCAAGCAGTTGCTGGAGGATTTCGACAAGAACGTCGCGGAAGGGCGGAAACTCATCGCCGGCGCGACAGACGCCGATTTCGCCAAGATCTGGACCTTCAAATACGGCGGGCAGACCATCTTCTCAATGCCTCGGGCCGCCGTGATTCGGAGCGTGGTGATGAATCACATGATTCACCATCGCGCACAATTGAGCGTCTACTTGCGGCTGAATGAAATCGAAATTCCAGGCATGTACGGGCCGTCGGCCGACGAGATGAAATTCTGGACCGCTCAAAAAAGCTAAGCTGGAAGTAAATGGCTGATGTGCGCCAGCTGCTTGCCGGCTTCGACCCTCTCACTGTCGAATGGTTCGAGAGGCGATTCTCCGGCCCTACCGAACCACAGATTCTTGGCTGGCCGGAGATCCGCTCCGGCCATGACGTTCTGATCTCGGCGCCGACGGGATCGGGCAAAACACTCTCGGCTTTTCTCATTTGCCTGGATTCGCTGGTGCGGGCGGCGCGCGAAGGCACGGTGCGGGACGAGACGATCGCGGTTTACGTTTCCCCGCTTAAAGCGCTCAGTAACGACATCCACAAGAACCTCGAAACGCCGCTGGCGGAGATCACGGCGCTTGCCGCGGAAAAAGGCATTCTGCTGCCGCCGATCCGCACCGCGGTCCGGACAGGCGACACGCCCATGTGGGAACGCCAGCAGATGGGCAAGCGGCCGCCGCATATTCTGGTCACAACACCCGAGTCGCTCTACATTCTGCTGACCGCGGAGGGTTCGCGGCGCATGCTCCGGACTACGCGGACCGTGATCGTGGATGAAATCCACGCCATGGCAGACGATAAACGCGGCTCGCATCTGGCTTTGTCACTGGCGCGGCTGGATGCGCTGGTTGAAGGTCCGCGACCGCAGCGCGTCGGGCTTTCGGCGACAGTCAAACCGATTGAGGAAGTGGCGCAGTTCCTGAGCGAGGGGGCGCGGATCATTCAAGTCGGCCATCGTCGCGCCATGGAGCTGGCGGTCGAAGTGCCGAAGGATGAGTTGGGCGCGGTCGCTACCAATGAGATGTGGGCGGAGATTTACGACCGCGTGGCTGACTTAATCCGAGCCAATCGCACGACGCTGGTATTCGTCAACACAAGGCGGCTAGCGGAGCGCGTGTCGCATGCGCTGTCCGAGCGGCTGGGCGAAAACGCGGTACTGCCGCATCACGGCAGCCTTTCGCGGGCGCTGCGTTTCGAGGCGGAAGGGCGGCTGAAGCGCGGTGAGCTGCGGGCAGTGGTGGCGACGGCTTCACTCGAGCTGGGAATCGACATCGGCACGGTGGATCTGGTTTGCCAGATCGGCTCGCCGAGATCCATTGCGGTGGCGCTGCAACGCATCGGGCGCTCGGGCCATTGGGTAGGGGCGATGCCCAAGGGCCATATTTTCGCCACCACGCGCGATGAGCTTGTCGAGTGTGCGGCGGTGGTGCGCGCGATTCGCGCGGGAGAGCTGGATCGTCTCGATATTCCGCATGGTCCGCTGGATATTCTGGCCCAACAGATCGTAGCTACGGCGGCAACCGGGGACTGGCGCGAGGATGATCTATTCGAGATGGTGCGCGGCACGTACTCGTATCGCCATCTAAATCGCGCTGACTTCGACGCAGTGATTACGATGCTTTCGGATGGCATTGCCACGCAGCGCGGGCGCAGTGGGACGTATCTGCACCGCGACCAGATCAACGGGCGCGTGCGTGGCCGGCGAGGGGCGCGGCTGGCGGCGATCACCTCCGGCGGTGCGATCCCGGAGAATGCCAACTATCTTGTAGTGGCAGAGCCGGAGGGTACGACGGTTGGAACCGTCGATGAAGACTTCGCCGTGGAGAGCATGGCGGGCGATGTGTTCCTGCTTGGTACCACATCGTGGCGGATCCGGCGCGTGGAAGCAGGACGCGTACGGGTGGAGGATGCGCACGGGGCCGCGCCATCGATTCCTTTCTGGAATGGGGAAGCGCCGGGACGCACGGATGAGCTATCCCGTGAAATATCGCGTCTGCGCGAAGATATCGCGGCACGCCCGCGGGATGCAGCGATAGACCTATTGATGCAGGATTGCGCAGTGGATCGCCGCGGCGCGGAACAGGCAGTGGACTACGTAGTCGTGGGCAAAGCTGTGCTGGGTGCGATGCCCACGCACGCAACGGTGGTGGCCGAGCGTTTCTTCGATGAGGCGGGGGGTATGCAGCTTGTCCTGCACGCGCCCTTTGGTTCGCGCGTCAATCGGGCCTGGGGCCTGGCGTTGCGCAAGCGCTTCTGCCGTTCATTCAATTTCGAGCTGCAAGCCGCGGCGACGGATAACGGGATCGTCATTTCACTCAGCGAGCAGCATTCCTTTCCGCTGGAAGTTGTATTCGACTTTCTGCGATCGGCTAGCGTTGAGCACTTGCTGACGCAGGCTCTGCTGGCGGCGCCGATGTTCACCGCACGCTGGCGCTGGAATGCGACGCGGGCCCTTGCGGTGCTGCGCTTCAACGGTGGGAACAAGGTGCCGCCGCCGATCCAGCGCATGCGCTCCGACGATTTGCTCGCTTCGGTTTTTCCCGATCAGGCCGGCTGCCCTGAAAATCTAACGTGCGAAGTCCGCATTCCCGATCATCCGCTGGTGAACGAAACCATCGCCAACTGTCTGCATGAAGCCATGGACCTGGAAGGTCTCAAGCGATTGCTGGATGGTATTGCCGAAGGATCGATCCGCACGGTTGCCATCGAGACGCCCGAAGCGTCGCCGTTTTCGCACGAGATTCTCAACTCCAATCCGTACGCCTATCTTGATGATGCTCCGCTCGAAGAGCGCCGGGCGCGGGCAGTGCAGATGCGGCGGACGCTGCCGGATCTGGCGGAAGGTATGGGGGCGCTGGATGCCTCGGCGATTGCCCAGGTGGCGGCGGAATCGTGGCCCGCGGTGCGCGACGGCGACGAGCTGCACGACGCGCTGCTCACTCTCATTACCTTGCCGCAGGCGCAGGAGTGGCAGGAGTGGTTCGATGAGCTGAGCGCTGCAAATCGCGTCATCGCTATCAAACATGACGGTGCTGAACTTTGGGCTGCGGCGGAGCGGGCGGGAATGGCGAGGGCGTCTCATTTTGGCACGGGCGATGAGCAGCAAACTGCTGTGACGGAAACGCTGCGCGGCTGGCTCGATTCGATGGGCCCAACGACGGCGGCGGCGCTGGCGGAGCGGCTGGCCCTGCGTCGGGAGTTCGTAGATGCCGGGCTCGCGCAGCTCGAACGAGAAGGGCAGATACTGCGCGGCCGCTTCACGCCCGAGAACCCGTCCGGGGAGATCGAATGGTGCAATCGCCGGGTGCTGGCGCGCATTCACCGGCTGACGATCAATCGCTTGCGCCGGGAAATCGAACCGGTCTCGACTGCTGACTTCATGCGGTTCCTGTTCCGCTGGCAGCACCTGGCCCCGGGAAGCCAGTTGCACGGTTCGGATGGCGCGCTACAAATTATCCGGCAGCTTCAGGGATATGAGATTTCGGCGGCGGCGTGGGAATCGCAGATTCTGCCGCGGCGCATCGCGCGGTATTCGCCTGACCTACTGGATCAGCTTTGTCTCTCGGGCGAAGTGGTTTGGGGGCGGCTCTCACCGCATCCGGCATTCGAGCGGCCTGACCCTGGACGTGTGCGTCCTACGCGCGTAGCTCCCATTGCGATTTTTCTGCGCGAAGATGCCGAATGGCTGCTGCCGGGCGGGCGTGAGGAGGGCGCGACTATCGAGGATTCACTTTCGCATGCGGCGCGCGAGGTGCTCGGCGCATTGCGCCAACGTGGTGCGTCATTCTTCCCGGACCTAACGCGTGCTACCGGGCGGCTTTCGAGCGAAGTCGAAGATGGTCTTTGGGAGCTGGTGGCGGCGGGATTGGTGACGGCCGACGGTTTCGAGAATCTGCGGTCTCTGGTCGATCCCAAGCGCCGGCGTGGCGAAGGAAAGGGCCGGAGCGCACGGCCACGGCACGCTGCGGGTAGGTGGGCGCTGTTGCGGACGGCTGCGCCGGCCGCATCCACTTCGCATGAGGCTTTTGCCAACCAGTTGCTGTTGCGCTGGGGTGTGGTGTTCCGGGACCTGTTGGCACGCGAAACCCTGGCGCCGGCCTGGCGCGATTTACTGATCGTGTTGCGGCGAATGGAGGCACGCGGCGAGGTGCGTGGCGGCCGGTTCGTCGCGGGCCTGGTGGGCGAGCAGTTCGCGCGAAGCGAAGCGATCGATCTGTTGCGGGGGCTGCGTCGGTCGGAGGAATCCACGGAAGCGTTGAGCGTGGCGACGGCGGATCCTTTGAATCTGGCGGGGATTATTCTGCCTGGGCCGCGGGTGAGCGCGTTGGCGGGGGGAATGGTGGACTTGGTGGGGTCGAGGGAGCTAGTGGCGGCGGGCGTGGAATAGGGATTCCTAACAGCGCTCCATGCGCGGCAGATTCGATTAGGCGGTGACAAAATACCGGGCATGGCTATTGATTGTTTGCCGATTGACTACGTCTGAGCTCGCATGAGAGCGTTTTTCGCGAAGGACGGTTTGAGGAGATTCAAACGCACAATACTGCCGTTTCTCGGCGTCTTTGCCGTCGGCACAGCGCTATTGTGGTGGCCGACCAACTGGTGTTGCCAGGAGTTCGTCAAAGCCATTCGCGACGCTCTAATGGTCGCCGGAGTGATTGGCCTTTGTATTGAGCTTTGGTCGGCTGATGTGCTTGTTGAGCATACGGCGGATCAATTATCGGAACAGTTAGTGGGCTATGGACTGCCCAAGGCTGCGCAGGCTGTCATTAAGAGTCTAGTTCACACAAGGCGAGTTTACCGGAACTACCGCGTGGTATATCGCATTGAGCGACCCGAGGGATCTGACAGAGTGGCCGTGCACGAGACAGCCTCGTACAAAGTCGTCAACAACGGTTTGGGGCCTGAGAATTACAAGCCCAAGCTCTTCGAGGAGGGTACGTACAAGCCTGAACTGAAGTCGCTGGAATACCGAGGCAAGCGGTATACTCCAAAACCCGAAATCAACAAGCGGACGGGCGTCGTGTCATGGGAGCCATCGTGTAATGAGGTTCCAATAGCGGCAAGCGGTGCGAATGAACCGATCGAAGGGTTGTCCTCCGACAAAGTTTGCGACGTTCGCTGGGAGTATAGGATGGAAATGCCGACTGACTATAGTACGGTTGTGGCTTTCGCTGGGGTCGTTGTGAATCCGGTCGTGGAGGTTTCTGGGTCGGAGACCCTTGAACTCAGCGCCAGTCAGGACGAAGAGCATGCTTGCACTCATGCGGAAAACGGAGCACTCTGGGAGTACGGACGCGCGTTTGTGGCGGGTCAGCACACACGCGTGTGGTGGCGGCCTAAGAATATCAGCTCTTAGTCTCGCGTCCGATCGCTGATTGGAGTGGCAATTCGGGGACAGGCAACGAAATTCCGAATCGGAGAGCCTGCCGTTTCGTGATTGCTTCCGCTGGAATTTCGAAGCCAGTCCCCGAATTGCGTCGTGTGCAACCCTGGGAGATCATCGCATCTCGGAAACCACTCCCTCTGGTCGTGGCTCGGTAAGCAGCTGTAAAGTGCGGAATACCAGTTTTGCTCTTGGCGCAACGGAACGTGCACCCGTGGGCGTAGAATAGGCAACTCCTATGACCTGCTGGAAAAGAAAGGCCGGGCATGCCCGGCCCCTACGACACGTTGCGTGTTTGTTGATTGCGCCGCTGTGCATGGCGGCGGATTACAAGGCGGGCGTGGGCCGCATCATCATCACGCCGGACAAGCCTATTTATATGTCCGGTTACGCCGGCCGCAATCATCCTTCGGAGGGCGTGATCCACGATTTGTGGGCCAAGGCGCTGGCGATTGAAGATGCGAAAAACGAGCGGGTGGTTATCGTCACGACCGATCTGATCGGGCTGCCGCGCAGCATCGCCGACATTGTCGCCGCACGCGTCGAGAAGCAGTACGGGATTGATCGCGCGCAACTGGTGCTCAACTCGTCGCACACGCATACAGGACCGCTCATCCGGCACAATCTGGAAAACATGTTCGAACTGGGGCCGGAAGACAACCAGGTGGTCACCGACTACGCGGCCATGCTGACGGAGAAACTCGTAGGGGTGGTCGGTTCGGCTTTGAGCGACCTCGCCCCCGCGAATTTGTGGTTCGGCAATGGCCGCTCGACCTTTGCGATTAACCGCCGCCAGAAGACACCGAAGGGAGTGATCATTGGTGAAAATCCGGAAGGCCCAACGGATCCTGACGTGCCGGTGTTGAGAGTCACCGGGGCAGACGGAAAGCTGCGCGCGGTGCTTTTCGGCTATGCCTGCCATAACACGACGCTCACGGGCCAGTTCTATCGGATCAGCGGCGACTACGCCGGGTTTGCGCAGATCGCAATCGAGGAGACGAACCCGGGTGCGACCGCCATGTTCATGATGCTCTGCGGCGCCGATCAGAACCCGCATCCACGAAGCAGTCTGGAGTTGGCACAGCAGCACGGCAAAGATCTGGCCACGGAAGTCAATCGCGTGCTTGGTGAGAAGCTCGCTCGCGTGCACGGGTCGGTGCACGGGGCGTTTCAAGTTGTGGAACTGGGATTTGCGCCTAAATCGCGGGAAGACTTCGAAGGACGACTGAAAGAGACCAACGTGCATCGCGTGCGGCATGCCAAGGGCATGCTGCGCCTGTACGATGACGGAAATCCCATCCGGCGCTATCCGTATCCGGTGCAGGCGATCCAGTTTGGCAAAGATCTGACGCTGGTGGCGCTGGGCGGCGAAGTGGTGGTGGATTACGTTCTGCGCATTAAGCGCGAATACGGATCGAAGGGAATCATCGTGGCCGGCTACTCCAACGACGTGATGTCGTATATACCGTCGCTTCGTGTGCTCAAAGAGGGCGGCTACGAGGCGGATGACAGCATGATCTACTACGGCTTGCCGGGGCCGTATGACGAGGAAGTGGAAGACCACATCATGAATACGGTTCATCAAGTGATGAAGCGGGTGGGCAGGGCGGCGGTGCAATAATAAGGTGATGGGCACGACTACGCTGGTTTCGGTCGAAGAATACCTGCGGACTAGCTTTCCCGATGCGGATCGCGAATATGTGGACGGCCGTATCGTGGAGCGCAACGTGGGAGAAGTCGATCACAGCGATGTGCAGAGTTCGTTTCTTCACTACATTCGGACGCACTACAAGAAGCGCGCGTGGGCGGGGGTGGAGGTTCGCGTTCAGGTAAAAGCAACGCGCTTCCGGATTCCGGATGTCACGGTGGTATTAGGCGAGAAGCCAGCGGAGCGGATCATTCGGACTCCGGCGGTTATTGCGATCGAGGTGCTCTCGCCCGACGATCGCGCAGGATATCTCGAGGAGAAAATAGCCGACTATCTGGCCTTTGGTATTCCTTACATCTGGGTGATCAATCCCGAAACTCATCGCGCATTCGTACACACTCCGCAGGGCAGCCGGGAAGTCAAAGACGGTGTGCTCCGGGCTGAGAGCGTGAACATCGAAGTTCCCCTCAACGAAATCTTCGGCTGAATCGCGCAGTAGACTGGAAGCATGCGGTTGCTGGCGGGTCTGTTACTTCCCTTGGTGTCCTATGCCGCGACGGGCGGCACGGCGGTGGATCGCGGTGTGCGAGGGCTCGAGCTCGACCAGGCCGAGTGCTACCGCGTGCACGATGTCCAGATTAATAAGGACGACGTTCATCTTTATTTCACTGACGGCTATCTGATCTTCGCCAAGCCTGTAGAGGGAACGCGGATGGCGGCGGTGTTCACCGCGGACGTGGAAGCCGGAGACGGCGAGGTGCTGTTGCTGCCGCCGGACCGCAGCGAGCGCCGGTCGCTCACGATGTACACGGGGAGCCCGAATCTCGACGAGCACATCACGCTGGCAGTGCTGTTGTTCGGCGATGACACGTATGCCGAGCTGATGCGGCAGATCACCGCGAACGAGTTCAACCGGCCCAAGCCGGAAATGGGCGCGATGATGGTGGAGCAGTGGACGCAGGTGGTGCGCAATCTGGCATCGAGCTTCGAAGCGCGCCTGGTGCTGGACCTGCTCACACCGCGCGAGCGCCGCCAGGGCTGTTTCGTCGCTGCCGTACGTGGGAGGCGGCTCGGCAACTTCGATTTGACTTACGAGCCGCGGTCCGATGAACAGGTGGTCGTGGGGAAAGTGACGTCGCGGGACGATATGACGTTTTTCGATGTGTGGACAAGCTTCGCGGCGACGCCTTATCGCAAGGGTGTCCGCAAACCGCCGGAAACCGAACTCACGCTTAAGGACTACAGGATTGACGCGACGGTTGAGCCGGATCTTTTGCTTCGCGTCATCACCAAGGTAAAGGTCACGATGACGCGCGGGGGCGATCGCGCGCTGCCGGTGTATGTGACGCCGGGGATGCATGTTTCGTCGGCGACGATCGATGGAGAGCCGGCGGAGGTGCTGCAGCCGGAGTCTCTGCGCTCCAATCTGCTCCGCAACGACGGCAACGATCTGTTCCTGGTGGTGGCGCCACATCCGCTGGATGCCGGGCGAGACTACGAGCTGGAGTTTCATCATGAGGGCGCGGTGGTGGAGGATGCGGGCAATCACGTCTACTTCGTGGGCGCGCGCGGAAGCTGGTATCCCAACCTCGACATGCGGTTTGCGCGATACGATCTCACCTTTCGATATCCCAAGGTGTTGGATTTGGTGACGCCGGGTGACATTGTGTCTGATACAACCGAGGGAGACCAGCGCATCACGCGGCGTGTGACGCAGGCACCGATTCGTTTCGCCGGCTTCAACCTCGGGATGTATCAGCGCGCGCACGTCGAACGCAGCGGTTTCACGGTGGAGGTGTGCGCGAATCGCGCGGTGGAAGCTGCGCTCGATCCCAAGCTGCGCACCCCGGCGGTGGCACCGCGAGGCCGGAAGCGTGCTGCTGTAGTTGATCCTCAACCACTGAATCCGACGATCCGGCTGGAGGACCTTGCATGGCAAGTTGCTTCAAGCATGGAATTCATGGCCGCGACATTTGGGCCGCCGCCGCTCAAGACGCTGGAGGTATCGCCGATTCCGGGTACGTTCGGACAGGGATTTCCGGGGCTGCTGTATCTATCGACGCTTGCGTACTTGCGGCGCGAGGACGAGCCGGTGGCGCGTCTCGACCGGCGCAGGCAGACTTTCTACATCGACTTGCTCGAGGCCCACGAGGTGGCGCACCAGTGGTGGGGCAATGTGGTGAGTCCGGCGGGTTATCGCGACAATTGGCTGATGGAAGCGCTGGCGAACTACTCGGCCTTGCTGTACCTGGAGAAGCGCGATGGCCGCGCCACGCTGGATGCGGCCTTGGACAACTATCGCCAGGACCTGCTGAAGAAGGACCAGAACGGCCAGACCGCGGAATCAGCCGGGCCCATTGTGCTGGGCGCGCGTTTGGAGAGTTCGCAATCACCGGTCGCGTGGAACAGCATTACGTATGGAAAAGGCTCGTGGATCCTCCATATGCTGCGCGGGCTCACAGGCGATGAGCGCTTCCTGGCCATGCTGGGCGAGCTGCGCCGCCGCTATGAGTGGAAAACGATTTCGACCGAGCAGTTCCAACAGCTCGCCGCCGAATTTCTGCCGCCGCACTCACCGGATCCAAAACTCGAGACGTTTTTCGAGCAGTGGGTCTACGGCACGGGAATTCCAACCCTTGCGCTGAACTACTCCGTGCACGGCAGGGCTCCCGCAGTGAAGGTGGCGGGCACGGTTACACAGAGCGACGTGGATCCCGAATTCAGCGTCGCCGTGCCGCTCGATATTGAGTCCGGCGGCACGCGCCAGGTTAAATGGGTGCGGACGTCGGGCTCACCGGAGACATTCGCCGCGAGCCTGAAACAAGCGCCCGTAAAAGTGGCCCTCGACACATCGAATGTACTGGCGGTGGCCAAGTAAGCCGCAGGACTCACGCCTTGACGTTGTAGCACGCCAGCCAACCCTGGTTCCGGACGCAGAGCTGGCCGCCGCAGACGACCGGATGCGCCCAGCTCGGCCAGCCTTGGTCGGGGATGGAGAAACGGCCCTTCTCACGGTAGCCGCCGGGCACTGCATCCGCTAAGCCGGCGACATTGTTTTCACTCAGCAGGTACAGATTGCCATCAGCTTCCATGAGGCAGCCTTTGCCGACGCTGCGATCCTTCCAAGCTACGCGGCCCGTGTTGAATTCCAGACAGGTGAGGATACTGTTGGAATATCCATAGAGAAATCCATTCGAGAAGATGACGCCGCCGTGATGATTCTGCAAGTCGCGGCTGAAATAGACTTCGTCGGCTTTCACAATTCCGTTTTGCACAGTCAGGCCGAGCAACGCGCATCCGGTATCGTAGGCTGAGGAATAAAAAACCTTGTTGTCGTGAAACACAGGTGTGGCGATGTTGGCGGTGCGATTGGCGACGCGCGTGTATCGCCACATCAGCTTGCCGTCGGCGGCGCGCACGCCTACGCCAGCCTGCGCCGTCAACGCCATAATCGTCCGCACACCCTGAACGTCGGCAACGATGCAGGAGGAGTACGCGGCGTGGTCGCTGAGCTCCTGGCTGGTCCAGATGGTTTTCCCCGACGCCTTGTCCAGGGCTACTATCGTGGCGCCTGATCCTCCTGGTGTCACAATTACTTGGTCGCCATTAATCAAGGGCGATTCGCTCAGCAGCCAATTGGGATTCTGCCCCTTGAAATCCTGCAGGATATTTCGCCGCCAGACCTTCGAACCATCCTGAGCGTGCAGACAGGCCAACTCGCCGTTTTCGGCTAGCACATATAAGCGGTCGCCATCGAGCGTGGGGGTGCCTCGCGGACCGCTGCCGCGATCCTGCTCCATGCGAGCGGCCAGCGCATTGGCCCAGACGGTCTTCCCGTCGCTGCGCCGCAGGCAGAATACGGTGCTCTGGCGCTCTTGCACTCCCTGCACGTAGATGCGATCACCGCGAATGGCGAGCGAACCGTATCCCTCGCCAAGGCCGGAAATGGACCATACCGAAGGTGGGCCGCTCGATGGCCAAGATTGCGCGAGACCGGTTTCGCTCGAAACCCCCGTGCGTTGCGGGCCGCGCCATTGGGGCCACTCGGGGACGCCCGTCCCCGCGGCCATAAGGCCTCGCACGAAAACGGGCGCAGCGGCGAGCGATAAGAAATCCCTACGATTCATGGCGACAGAGCCTCCTGAGCAAGTTGGTGTACATCGCTTATTATGTCCCGGTTTGGATCGGCTGGTGTGAAGCATCATCCGCGATGGACTTTACTAGCTTATAAGTACTAATTTATTAGTATGAAGGCGGCGATGCTAGTTGTCCTCATTCTCGTCTGCGGAGCATGCGCCGCTCGACGGCCCGCATCGTACCGCCTGGTAGTGCGAGATACGGGTGCAGTCCTCATTCCTCCTGGCGTTGCCACACCCCACGTGACGAAACGGACATTTACATTTCGCGTTGCTGCACAGCGAGTACCTTGCGCGTCTGTCACCGGCGTGATTGATGTGCGGGAACACAAGAAAGGCATCGTCGTGACCGTCACGCGCGACGCCGTGGCGAAGCAGCCGGCCGGATGGCTCAGCGCCTGGACCGCCGAGCTGGAAACGCAAGGCTGCCTGGCCCCAGGCGACGGAATGAAACTCGCAGAGCGCGTCGCCGAATTGCTGCCGCTCGAGCTGAACGCGGCGTTCCGGCTGCTGCATGGAAGCGAAATCGATATCGGTCCGCAAACCAGACTGGAGGTAGTCAGCCCGGTACTTCGCGAAGGGACGCCTCCGGGGGCTGCTGCATTGGAGCCGGTCGAGAAAACAGGGGACGGACATGCCTTGACGGTTACAGTGCGGGCCTCGGCCAATCTCATCGGTTTCGAAACCGCCTGGTACGGGATCCGGCCCCATGCCAATCACGCGGGGTTCTCCATCGTGCCGCTCCGCACCGAACGCAACATACAAGGCAAAATCGAGCCACTGCCCGGGCCGGCAACGAATGCGTTCGCGTTTCCTGCCGATGCCGCGTTCTACCGCCTGTTCTACAAAGCCGGCCCGACCGAGTTCACGGCCCTCGCGGTGGCGGCCCGTACGCAAGCGGAGTTGGAGAAGCGGACCAAAATACTGGAGGCTGGCACGGCATCATGCAAAAAGCTGCATGACGACTTGTGCATCGCCATTCCCAAGGGAGTGGGCGTGAATGCCTATGTTGCTGTGAGCGTAAATGGAAACGAAGTGGTCGTGCCCTGGCCGGCGACAGTTCGGTCGGCAATTCAGAAGGACGGCGAAGATGTGCGGGAGGTTGTGCCTCGGCTGGTGGTTCGCAAGGACTACGGCGGACGGCTGGTACCGGTTGAGTTCGATCGCAGCCGGCCCGCTATTCTCGGCATGATTTTGACGGGCGGCGAGAGTATCGCCTGGAAGTAGCGGAAAGGATCTCGGGCCCTCTTGACTTACTAAATAATTAGTATTATTAAAATAGTATGAGGCACCCGAGCACGACCTTGACCGGCGCTGAACTGGAGATCATGCACGTGGTTTGGGGCATGGAGCAGGCCACGGTTCGGGACGTCTACGAAACACTGCGCGAGCGCCGCAAAGTCGCTTACACCAGCGTCATGACGGTATTGAAGATCCTGGAGCAGAAGGGCCATCTCAAGAAGAAGCAGGAGAACCGCGCTTATGTATACCGGCCGGCGCGGCCGCGCGCGCAGGTTGTGCAGAGCATGGTGCGCGATTTTGTGGACCGCGTCTTCCAGGGCGCGGCGAAACCACTGCTGGTGCACCTGGTCGAAGACGCGCGCTTATCACCGCAGGATGTGGCCGAGATCCGGCGCCTGCTGAGGAAAGCCCAATGACCTCCGATTTGTGGTTCGCAAATCTGGTGGCCTGGTGGCTGCAAGCCGGCGTCATGGCGGCTGTGACTGCCCTGTTATTGCGCGCGATACCAGTACGCTCGCCGCGGGCCGTGATGGCCTACCTGCAGGCGCTGTTAGTTGTTTGCCTGTTGCTCCCCGTTCTCGAACCGTGGCGATCGGCTTCCGTCACGTCGCGGATTTCCGCGGGTGTGGCGTCGACCTTGCATGTGTCCACACTAGGTGCTGTTCCCGTGTCCATCTCACGCGTGATGCTGGTGCTGCTCGCCGCGGGAGTTGCTGTCCGCCTGATCTGGCTGGCCATGGGTTGCTGGAAGCTGCGCCGGTACCGGTTTGAAGCATGGTCAGTGGGCGAGGAGATCGCGCCTTTGCAAAAGAAACTCGGCGTTCGCGCAGAAGTGGGAGTCTCTTCCGAAATCTTGGTACCCGTGACATTCGGATTTCGGCGGCCCACGGTTCTGCTGCCAGCACGTTGGTGCGATCTTGATTCTGCGAGCCGTACCGCCATCGTGTGTCACGAACTTCTGCACGTCCGCGGCAACGATTGGGCATTCCATTTGGCCGAAGAAATCATCCGCGCGATGGTCTGGTTCCATCCCGCGATTTGGTGGTTGATCGTGGAGATCCGCCTGGCGCGCGAGCAGGTGGTGGATCGCCAGGTTGTCGGCCTCACAGGCGCTCCCAAATCTTATGCCGAGGTTTTGCTAGCCTTCGCCGGCATCGATTCTGCTGTCACGGCACCCGCGTTTGCGCACAAGCGACATCTGGCGCGACGCATCAAATACGTCCTTGAGGAGGTTACGATGACGAAGTCCCGCTTATTGGTTTCATTCGCGAGCATCACGCTGTGCCTGATGGCGGCCGGCGCGGTCGCGGTTTGGTCTTTTCCCCTGGAGTCGGTGCAATCCAATCTGATCGTGCAAGACGATTCGGCTCCCACCACTGGAATAGTCGGCGGCGTCATCGGTGGCGTTCCGGGCGGCGTATCAGGTGGTGTGATCGGCGGTGTTGTGGGTGGCGTTCCGGGCGTCCGCACCGTTGCCGCCAAGCCGCAGAGTCCGGGAATCTACAAAGTCGGGAACGGTGTATCCGCGCCCAAGGTAGTGCATAAGGTCGATCCGGAATATACCAAGGAAGCGCGAGACGCGAAAATTGAGGGCACCGTCGTGCTGCAAACTGAGATCCACACTGACGGCCGCGCCCACAACATAAGCGTCGTGAGGTCACTCGACCCGGGTCTGGATCACAATGCCATCGACGCGATTTCCCAGTGGGAATTCGAGCCTGGCAAGAAAGATGGGAAGTCGGTCGCCGTGGCGGCAACCATTGAGGTCAACTATAAGTTGAATTAACGCTTCACTCTTCTTTCGGTAGGGGCGGCAAAACTTCCGGCTGCTGAACGCCGCTCATCTCTTTCCGGTACACCTGAAAGCGTCCACCCATCACGCTGCCGAAGAGCATGTGCCCCACCAGCATGGCCCGGTCGGGACTATAGAGGGGAACCATCGGATTGATGTGCTTCCACATCCAATCAAACGAGAGAAAAAACCAAGCGGTGCCGTAGATGAGTCCGAGCAGGGTCACGCGCAGCAGCGAGCCGTGATCGCGAATCACCAGTCCGAACAGCGCACCTAGCAAACCATAAATGACGAACAGCAAGGCCACACCCGCACTCGTGCGCACGCCAAACCCTTGCCGGTAGGCCGACTCGCCGTAGAATGTGGACGCCAGCAGGTTGGGGACGGTCCAAATCGAGCGGCGATGCCACGCTGAATCCAACGCGAGATAGGCCAACAGGGTGAGCGCGCCGGCTACTCCCGCCTGAATGCCCGCTAGCGCCAGCACGCGATTCGGGCCGACTCCGTTCCCTGAAGCCATAAAAACAGCCTATACTGACGGAAAGGTAAAGGCAAAGCACCTCTCCAGTCGCAGAACCGGCTTGGCGTGTGGCTGAGCGCTGGGTACTGGTTCGCGCGGGTAGCGTTCGTCCTGGAAAGTTTGCATATGGCACGTCGCGTAGTGGTCACGGGTATCGGAGCGGTCAGTCCCAACGGAGTGGGCCGTGAGAATTTCTGGCGCGCCACACGAAATGGCGTGAGCGGAGTCAGGCGCATCAGCCTGTTCGATCCCTCCACGCATGCCGTGCAAGTAGCCGGCGAAGTGGTGGATTTCGATGAGCACCGCTACGTCGAGCCAAAGGATCGTCCACATGTCTCGCGCGCAGTGCCACTGGCCGTGGCTGCTGTCGAAGAGGCAGTGGAGGATGCGGGCCTCGATCCCCATTCGATGGCCCGCGATCAGCTTCGCCGTATCGGAGTGATTGTCGGCTCGGGCGGCGGTAGCCAGGCGTTCACGGAAGAGCAGTACCGTCTTTATTACACCGGCCATGAGAAGCAGTGCAGCGTCTACACCATTCCGACGGGCACCATCGGCACTCTAGCCAGCGAAATTTCCATGCGATTCGGTTTTCGGGGCATGAGCCACATCGTCTCCACGGGCTGCACGTCGTCCACCGATGCCATCGGGTACGCTTACCGTAACGTCCAGGCTGGCGTGATCTCGACCATGGTGACCGGCGGCGTGGATGCACCCATCGCGCCGCTCATCCTGCGCGGCTTCATGCTCATGCGCATCCTGACCGCAAGCTGGAACGCCGAGCCGGAACGCGCGTCACGTCCGTTTTCGCGCGATCGCGACGGCTTCGTGTTGGGAGAAGGCGCGTGGTTCTTCGTGCTGGAAGATCGCGACGCGGCTCTGGCGCGTGGCGCCCACATCTACGGGGAGATTGCCGGCTACGCTTCCACCTGCGAAGCCTTTCATCGTGTGCGCCTGGAGGAGTGCGGCGAGGAGCCGGCCCGCACCATCGGCATGGCGCTTGAAGAGGCAGAGGTGCCGCCAGGCGCGGTGCAGTATGTCAACTATCACGGCACCGCCACCGAGTTGAACGACCGCATTGAGACGCGTGCCATCAAGCTCGCGTTCAACGGCCATGCCTACCGAGTGGCCGGCTCGTCCGTGAAGAGCCTGATCGGCCATCCGCAGGGCGCCTGCGGTGCTGCGGGCATCGCCGCCACACTGCTGGCCATGCGGGATGGCGTAGCGCCCCCGACCAAGAACGTGGAAGCGCCCGACCCCGAATGCGATCTCGACTACATTTCCGAAGGCGCACGCAAAATGGATATCGAGTATGCGGTCGCCAATTGCATCGCTTTCGGCAGCAAGAACTCGGCGATTGTTCTCCGGCGCAGCTAAATAAGTCTGATTTCTCGTGAATTCTCCGATAGCTGACTCTCGTTGTCGCTAGACCATTCCGACCGAGGCGGGCGTCCGGGGTCTATCCTTTCGGCTAGAGAACGCTATCCGGAAGGATAGGACCTTCCTACCTGTCCGGGCCTAATCGCACAATAAATCACCTCATTGTTCTGAAAATGCTTGGATAATTCATGCCTATTCCAGGAGGGCATCGAGCGAATCATGCCACTCTGGCGTGGCAGCCGGATTGCTTTTGCAGTAAGGCACTCCCGGGCAGGAGAAGGAATGAGGCGAAGCGAGGTAAGTATGGCAACAGCAAATCTCATATCGCTGACCTCGGCGCTGTTGGGCGCTGGGACCGGTGAGGTGATCAAAAACGGCATTCAGGTATTGGCGGAGCGTGTGAAGTCCGCCCAGGATACCTATCAGCTCACTCTGGGCCAAAGCGATGATCCGGTCCAAAATCTGCGGCACGATGTGATCCATAAAATCAACGAACTGCGAAATCGCGCGGCGCTATGCATCTCAGACCCGGATTTCCAACAAAAGGTCTGGTGCCTGCTAATGGAACAGATGGCGGACGCCTACGAAACCAATACGGAGCGCGGGCTCAATCTGGTGCAGTACAGCGCGGGGCAGATCGAGGATGTGTTGAATAGCTACGAGCAAGCCAACAAGTATCGTCGCAAGGCCCGGTGGGTGGGCGTCTTCGTGTCGTTGATCAGTCTCGCCGGCATCGGATACTTCCTTCGCTTCGCGGACACGACGAACCTGAACGGAAATACCGCTCCACCCGTATTGGGTGTACCCTGGTGCGTTCTGTTCTGGAGTTTCGTTGGCAGCTTTGCAGCGATCCTCTACCGCTTCACAAACGCGGGAGACCAGGAACTTGAAGATCCGCTGCGGTGGTTATTTTCACGGCCGCTCACGGGCGTGGTGATGGGGTCCATCACGTACCTGGTCATTGAAGCGGGCTTTTTGACACTGGGATCTGATCCCGGCGGGGCCGCTACTCTCGGCAAGAATGACGTCATGTTGCTGGTAGCATTCCTGGCGGGTTTCAGCGATCGTTTCGCCGACAGCCTCCTCCAATCCCTGGTAGGGCGGTTTGGAGGCGAAAAGAACGGCGAGCTGGTTGCCATGCGGATGGGATTGCGACAGCCCAGCGGGAGCATACTGGACCATCTAACGGGAGTGGTGAATCGCGGAAAGAACACGCCGGTTCCAGCCCCATCACCCAATATGGACGGCGGCGGGAAAGCTGCCACGCTAGCCATGGTCGAGAAGAGCGAGCGTGGCGTGGCGGCTATTGCGCAATAGGCAGCCTTGAAAACGAGCAACGCCCGTGGTTCATTCGTCTGGGCACAAAAAAAGCCGGTGAACGCTCGGAGGAGTGCGCCCACCGGCTGGTCCCGCATAAAGCCGAATGCACGGAGCAAGCCCCGCGCGGCTGCGGCACCACTCAAACTAAACCGCTAATAATAATGACGTATATAACACGAAGGGGTTACACGGACACCGCCCCCCGTGCCGCCTCAAACCTCGATCTTCCTCGTGAAGCCGGATTGTAGCAGAAAGCTACGCCGTGTTTCGAAACGATGAAGTCAGATTTTGCCCTATTGCCTAAGACGGCATAAATTCAGTTGCTTGACGGTCAAAAGCTAAAGCCGACGAAGGAGAAGATATGGCAAAAGTCCGGTTCTTCGTGTAAAACATAATTAGTTGGTATTGTTCTAAAGGTGTGTGGCGGTTGTGGAAGTCTGTGCAAAGCGGTGGACGCGAGCGCCTGTGGCGCTCATCCGGCGTGACTTACGAATCGGTGTCGGGACGTGACCCATGGCGGCGTTTTTCCGAGATCTAAGACGCACAAAACAATGCCGCAAGATTTTGCGAATTTACTCTGCCTCCCGGAGGTAAGGTTATACAGCCCACAATGTCTTCAGCCGGTCTCGCGCTCGAAAAAGGATTGCCGTGCAATCTGGATGCGGAGCGATTCGTCCTCGGCTCCATCCTGATGGACGATTCGCTGTTCGTTCAGGTTGCTGGTTCCCTCGAAGGCGAAGACTTCAGCCTCGAGAAGCATCGGCGGATCTTCCAGCGGATGGCCGACCTCAGCGAGCGCGGCGAGCGCATCGACCGGGTCACCGTCGCCAACGAGCTCCTCCGCTACAACGAGCTGGAATCCTGCGACGGACTGAGCTACCTGGTTTCGCTGGATGACGGCCTGCCGCGGATCTTCAACCTCGACAGCTACGTTCGCATTGTTAAAGACAAATCCATCCTCCGCCGGATCATCTTCACTTCACAGCACCTCATGAACCGCTGCCTGGTGGGCGAAGAGGACCCGGAACAGATCCTGGCTGGCGCTGAAGAAAGTCTGCTGAAGCTCGGCGACTCGCGTATGAAGACCGGGCTGGCCAGCCCTGCCCAGGTGATCGAGGAGTACCAGGGCGGGCTGAACGCGTTTCTGGATCCCAGTAAGCGCATCAAGGGCATCAGCACCGGTTACACCAAGCTCGACGAGATGACCGGCGGGCTGCATGCCGGCGAGTTGATCATTCTCGCTGCCCGGCCGTCCATGGGGAAAACGGCGCTGGCTCTGAACATCGCGCAGCATGTGGCCACGCGGCTGAGCGAGACGGTTGCGGTGTTCTCGCTCGAGATGTCCAAGGAATCGCTGCTGACCCGTATGTTGTGCTCTACCGCACGGGTCGACAGCCAGCGTTTCCGCGCCGGGTACCTGAACCAGGATGAGCGCCGCAAATTACAAGCCGCCGCCGCGCAGTTGGTGGAAGCACCGCTGTTTATCGATGACACGGCCGGCGCAAGCCTCATGGAAATGCACGCCGGACTGCGCCGTTTGCAGCAGCAGCGCAAGCTGGGGCTGGTGGTGGTCGACTATTTGCAATTGATGAGCGGCCGGGGGCGCTTCGAAAACCGCAACCAGGAGATCAGCACCATCTCGCGCGGCATGAAGCTGTTGGCTAAAGAGCTGAACGTTCCCATGCTGGTGCTCTCGCAGTTGAGCCGCGCTCCGGAAACCCGCCAAGGCGATCACCGCCCCCAGTTGAGCGATCTGCGTGAATCCGGCTCCATCGAGCAGGACGCCGACCTGGTAGCCTTCATCTTCCGCGAAGAGGTCTACAGGCGCGACCGCGAAGATCTCCGCGGCCTGGCCGAACTGCTCGTAGCCAAGCAGCGCAACGGCCCGATCGGCAAAATCGATCTGGTGTTCCTGCACCATCTGACGAAGTTTGAGAACAGGGCGGAGGATTTGGGGGATTTGCCGGAGGAAGAGTGAGCCCGATCCGCGCGTTACACTGGATTTGTTGCTGCAGGTATCTGCCTCGTGAATCGTCTGCTCGGCTGCACCGGACTTCTGCTCATAGCGGGCTCACTCTTATCCCAGGCCCCGACTGTCCCCTACGCCCAGTTTTTCGGTCCCGATTTCGACAATGTTCACGTGGATCACGGTTATCCAAACACGGCGTCGTCGATTCAAAAAGTGGATTTCCGCAATATGAGGCTGATTGTGTTCGATCAGTCAGGCAAGACCGATACCGTCCTGCCATTCAAGAACGGCAGACGGAAATGGAAAGAGAAGAACGGCGAGGCAGACGAGGCGAAAATTGAAGAGGTCGACTATCTCGCGCCGGCGGACGAGTACGCGCTGGTGGTATTTCATTGGCTTTCGATCGCGGAGGCTTCCAACACCGATGGATACGCTCAGGTGTTCCGGCTCGCAAACCATGAGCTCCGCGTGATCCAGCAGCTTCGGTGGAATGAGCAATTCGAGACGAAGGAGAAGTACAGTTTCGACGCCGCAACCAAAACTCTGACCGCGCGTTCGGCGCATTACCTCACCGGCGACGCCCACTGCTGCATCTCAGCCATGGACATCTTCACACTGCAATGGAAGGACGGCGCTTTTATACAGACGGGCGTGAAGACGGAGCTGTCAGACTACGGTAAGAAAGAAGGAAAGAAGTTGCCTCAGTAAAGGTGGATGTTGGGGCAATTCAGGTACAGGCAACGAAATTTCGAATCGGGCCGGCAGGCGTTTCCACGATCATGTCCACCGGAATTTCGAAGCCAGTCCCCAAATTGCGGCGTCTTCGTCGTTACTGGCCCGGCTCGAAGTACGTTTCGGCCAGTTCGGGCTTGGCTTCGACGGCCTTGCGCCAGCAGATGCGCGCTTCCTCTTCCTGGCCCATGGACTTGCGGACGTGGCCGAGGTTGAGGAGTGCTTCGGCGAACTGGGGCTGCTGCGCCAGTGCCTGCTCGTAGTACTTGGCGGCTTCCGACATTTCGTTTTTCTTCTGCGAAATCAGGCCGGCGTTGTAGAATAGCTCAGCGCTGCGCTCGCCTAAATCGAGAAGGCGCTTGTGCAGAGAGAACGCCTGGGTGTAATCCTGCTGCGCGAGCGACAGCGCGGCGAGACCGCGGAGAGCGTCGACCGATTCCGGCCGCAGCGTCAGCACATCTTCGAACGCCTTGCGCGCGGATTTGGAATCGTCCATCTTCCAGTAGGCGATGCCGGCATTGAGGCGCGCTTCGGGCCAATCCTTGCGCTTCTTGAGGCAGCCCTCGAAGGCCTCGATGCTGGACTTATAGTCGCCGCGCTGCAACCGCAGATAGCCCATGCGGAATTGCGCGTCGTCCCACTCCGGATCCTTGTCGGGAATCTGCGAGTAGAGCTTCTCCGCCTGGTCGTAGTTCCCCTGCTGCTCCAAAACGAGCGCCAGGTTCCACAACACCGCGGGCAGGCCAGCATCCAGCTCCATGGCCTTCTCATAGGAGGAACGGGCGCGGTCGAGAGCGCCGGTTTCCTGGAATGTCACGCCGAGGTTCAGATGCGCTTGCGCGGACTCGGGCCGCAGTTCGGTAGCGCGTGAATAGGCTTGCGTGGCGTCCTGATAGTTGCCGGTTTTCTGGTGAGCGACGCCCAGGTTGAACCAGTTTTCAAAACTGTCGGGAACCAGGTCCACCAGCTTTGCGCAGAATTTCGCGGCGGCTTCGTAATCCGCGCTGGCGAATGCCGAGGTAGCAAGACCGGCTAGCGCCGCCTGTGAGTGCGGCCGCAGCGTGAGCAGCCTCTCCGAGTAGTCGCGAACGGCATCGTAATCCTTACGCGCGATCTCAAGCGCCACCATGTTGGCGAGCGATTCTTCGGACCGCGGATTGCGCTCGATCAGCTTGCCATATAAATCGGCGGCTTCTTGAAGCCGGCCGGCCTGTTGCAGAGCCACGGCTTTGCCAAACAATACCTCGGGTTGCTCGGGCTGCTGGCTGAGGTGCTGATCGAACGCTTCGAGCGCCTGTTCAGAATTCTCCAGGTGGAGCAGGCAGATGCCAAGTCCCAATTGCGCTTCCGAATTGCCCGGAGCAATCTGCAGGGCCTTGCGGAAGTTGGACGCCGCTTCATCCCAGCGGCCGAGCTTTTCGAGGCAGACCGCGAGCTTGAAATAGCCGCTGCGATGGTGCGGCTCCAGCTCGACCAGTTGCGAATACGCCTCCACGCCCTCCTGATAGCGCTGCAGCTCATAAAGGATATGGCCCATGGCCGAGAAGATGGCGGGCTTGTTTTCCCCCCGCTCCACGGCGCGGCGCAATTCCTTCAAGGCTTCTTCGGCCTTACCCTCCAGGTGCAACGACACGGCGGTGGCGAGAGAGCGGGAACGGCCTCCTTTGTCGTCAGCTTCACCCGATCCGTTCGCGATTTTCGCGGGGCTCGCCTTCGACGCCGCGGCCTTGCTGACAACAGACAAACGAGGGGAAGCCCCAATCTCCACCGGATTTCGATTCACTGAGCTCATTGACTTCTCTCTCTCTTTCTCTCCCGTTGCATCATCCTTGCATCGTCTACGATTCCTTCGGCACCAGAATCGAGCAAAGCTTGCCCAAGAAATCGCTGTTCTTGGTCACCTTCAGCCAGTACACGCGAGCCTTCTCGCTGCCTTCACTGAATAGCCCAACCCCACCAGACTTGAGGCGGTCGTCGCTCCACGAATCCACCACTTGCCCTTCGATCGAGGTCAGGAACCGGTTGCCTTTCACGTCTACGGACACGCGATAGGGACGGTTATTGTGCATCATGACTTGCAGCGGCTGCTCCCCGTGGGATTCCCGCTTGCCATCGACAACCGCGTATCGGACCAGCGCCACCAGGGGACGGGGACCCGGCTCGGTTACCGCCAACTTCATGGCGTAGTAATTCTGCTCGTCCTCGGCGCGGAAAACCCAGCCCACGCTCTTGCGCTCGATCTGGGTGAGGAATTCCACCTTATAGTCCTGCATATCGTGCGAGGGTTTATATAGCGCCAGATGTCCGGGGCGAACGAAGCCTTCTTTGTCGTATGCCCAGGTCTTGGCAAAGCCCTTGCCTTCCCAACTGGCCAGACCGGCATGGAAGTTGTCGCTCATCTCGTAGACCGCGCGGCGCTGGATGGTCAGGCGGATCAGATCGCCGGGACGCATGGTAATGCCGTCGGTCTTGATGCTGGAACTGCCGAACCACAGGAACGACGCCAGCATCAACCCTGCCGCCATTCCTTTCATGTAACTCGGCACGGTGAACCTCTTAGCCGGACGGGCCTCGCTGATGGAGAGCACGTTCGACGGTTGTTGATCGTAGCTGGCCGTCTCAAACACGGTAACCGTTCTCGGTTCCGGTACCGAAACCTGCAGCGCCAGCGGGTACTCTTCGTAGTGCGATTCCGGCAGGCAGAGCGTTAACCGCGGGTCCACGCACCCGAAGTGACGCGGCGATTGATTCTCGGGATTGCGGGCCCAAACATTGATCTTTTTTGGTTCGTCGGAGCTGAATCCGGCGGGCGCCAAGTCGATTTCGGGCGCTTGAAGACTGGTGGTCTCCAAGGCGTCCGCGCCGTCCCGCATTCTTGCCTGGCCTCTGAGCGCGCCGGCGGGCAGCATGCTCTGAGTTGCCACCGGCTCGAAGAGGAGGTCGGAAGTGCTGGCCTCGATCTCGGGCATGACCAGTTTCGCGGCGAAGACTTGCGCTCGGGCGCTAATGGGCCGGGCCACGGAATCGGCAATGACCGGTTCCGCCGCGAAGAACTCGGGACCGTGCTTGAGGCGCACCGCCCGGTACGGGAGGTTGATCGACATGCCGCCGTGCAAGCTCTTGGCGCTGTTCCGCACTAGCGTCGGCGTGGTCTTGGCCACAAGGTCCGCACCGACTTTTGGCTCAGCCAGGGCGGCGCCGATTTCCTGCGAGGCCGATGGGAGCACCGACTCAGCTTCTATCGGGAACCAGCTGGTGCCTCGCGGCGACCACGTGTCGCCAATCTGGGACCCGAGAGCGTCGGACTGCTCCGGCGCAACATCCACCAGCGCGTCCGCCAGCATGTCCGGACCACCCGCCTCCACTGAGATCGCGGGAAGCAGCAGACTGAACGTGGCGGTGTCAAAGATGGCGACTTCGTCGCTCACCGGAGCGGCAGCATGATTTTGAATCTCCGGCTCGACGAATTCCGCCCGCACCGTCGTGTCTGTCAGAGCGGCGGCCAACATCTCCAGGTCGGCTGCTTCCACGTCGATTTCGGGTACCAGCAGGCTGAACGTCGAGGCGTCGAAAATGGCAACTTCATCGCTGACGGGCGCCGAGGCTCCATCGCGCGGAGCGGGAGAATCGACCACGATCGCGGGTGCAAGAGCCGGACCGGCGGCCTGCAACTGCCTGCCGTGCTCGAGGCCGTTAGCGTGGAACTCCCAGGCAACCGGCGACGGGCTCGCGGCCGACAGGGTCTGTGCGCCGCGGAACTGCTCGATAGCGAGAGCCCGGGCCATCGCGGGCAGCATGGCCATCGACGAACGCGTAGGCGCAAGGCTGACCGGAATTTGCCAGCTCATGGGGTCTTCCAGCCAGATCTGCTCGCCCGAGTGGAACGCCAATTCAGGAAGTGCATCTTCGGCTTCCGCGCTTACTGGCATGAACCCGGCGGATCGCGACTGCATGGGGAAGAACTCAACGCGGCCCGCGCCTGAAGGACCGGCGAACGCAGTGTGCAGGGTCTTGGCCGTGATGGATACGGGCTGCAGTTGCGCGGCCAGGCTGCCGCAAACCGGCAGGATCGCTTCCAGCAATGGGTCAGGCACACGCACATAGACGTGATTGAGTTCGTCGAAATGGGCAGGCGTGGAGCTGGCGCGCTGCGAAACCTTCACATTCCCAGGCCGGAGAGTGATGCCCGCCGGCTCATCCGCCATGGCGACGGTCGCGGCACTCTTCTGGTGGAAGCGCTGGCGCAGTGTGTCGATGTTCAGGACATTGGGTGCGATAGCCGTGACTGCACCAGCCGTAGCATGAGCGGCAATCTTTACCGGCGCTACGGTCACTGGCGCAAAACGCGCCGCGACGGCAGCAAAGGATGGCCGCATGCCGGCGTGAGCGAAATCGGGCATGGCAGGCGCCGCCGGTTTCTGCCAAGGCTCGCTGGAGGTGTGGCGCGTCACCACAGGCTGCTGCACGCGCGGCTTCTCAAACTGGAAGCCGGCGATACCAGTCGGGCGATTATTTTCGGTCTTGGGAAGATGCTCGAGGGCTTTGCGGACTCGTTCGTGATAGCGTTGGCGATGATCGCGGCTGCAGAAGTCTTCATCGAAGAGCCCCCGCAACGGCCAGAGATTTTTTCCGCAATATTGGCAGCGCAAAAACGTCGCCTTCCTTCCAGCGGTTTTCATTATATCGGAAAAATCCCACAATTAAAGACTTTTTCTGACCAAATTTTAGGGAGAACCATGAAAAGCATTTGATTAATTGAAGTATATTTTCGAGCGGGATACAGAGGCCGGTTGTCAAAGGTTAGAGGCGCCGCTGGAAACGATAACCGGAGGTAATATGCGGGCATTTTTCGCTCGTAATTTCACTAATTTTTGTTATCATTCACAAAGAAAACATGCGGATATAATCCAAGGATAACCGTGCTGGCTACTGGTTAGCACAAGGGGCAGGGGCGCTCTATTGCGGTTCGTCTTTGAGGGGGAATTCGAAGTAAAGAAGCTCGTGACCCGAGCCCGCTTCTTGAATGCCGGTCACGTATAGCCGCGAATTCACCTGATGACCAGTCTGAAAGTAGAAGAATCCGCCGGCTGATTCCCCGGCCGGAATGACCTTCGCGGAGAACGCGCGCCCCTCGATCTCCCAGGCGTCGAGCGGGTTTTTGTTCCGGCGAATGCGTGGTATTGGATTTGGAACGTGCTCGGGGTTGACCGGACCTCGCAGGTAGCGCACATCGGCAGCCGGTGTGGCATCGAGGTGGCCGCCGTCGGGCGCGACGTAGTCAACTCGCATGCGCTCAAGCTGGATGGTCTTGCCGCTATCATTCTGAATCACTACTAACACCGGTGTGATTCCGTACTGATAGGGATTGAGCTTGCCGAAAGCGGTCTTGGCTTTTTCGGCGCTGTCGTAAACGGAAGCGCCGATGGTCACCTTCTCGCTCGTCTGGTGTGAGGCGTAGCTCGCGGCGGGAGCAAGATCGAACTTAGGATGGTCCTTCTCGGCGGCGGGAGCCTTGTTCGGCCCTAGCGCCGCCGCTATACTCATCAGAAGAGCCAAGCGTTTGAAAACAAAAGGCATTTATTTCCTCTATCGGGTTCTTCAGGCGTTGGCCCTGCCGGTGCTATTCGCCTATTTTCTGTTCCGCAGCATGCAGAACTCCGCCTATTTTACTTCCCTAGGGCAGAGGTTGGGCTTTTTACCGGCTTCCTACAGACAGACTGCTCCCGGCGCGATCTGGTTGCATGCGGTTTCGGTGGGCGAGGTAGTAGCGGCAATCAGCCTCGCCGGTCGGCTGCGCACCGTATTTCCGCGCGCACCGCTGTTTCTGTCGGTTGGCACACTGGCCGGCTACTCCACCGCACGGGACAAGATGGCGGGCACTGTCACCGGAGTTTTTTATGCGCCGATCGATCACGTATTTGCCGTTCGCAATGTGTTGCGTGCCTTGCAACCAGCGATCGTCGTGATTCTCGAGACGGAAATCTGGCCGAACCTGTTTCGCGAAACCAAGCGTGCCGGTTGCAGCCTGGTGATCGTCAATGGGCGCATTTCAGACCGCACCAGCCTGCGTTATCGCCGTCTGCGCTGGTTCTTCCAGGAAGTGATGCGGTGGCCGGACGCCGTACTGGTGCAAAGCGAGGGGATGCGCGAGCGCTATCTGGAAATGGGGGCTCCAGAGGAACGCGTACAAGTCGCCGGCAATCTGAAATCCGACTTCGTACCGCGCGAGGCGGACGCCGGTTCACCTGTGCGGCAGCTCATCGAAAGTGATAGGCCCGCGGAAGTTTGGATCGCGGCCAGCACCATGCCACCGGCATCGGCAGAGGATATTGATGAAGATGACGCGGTCATCACCGCGTTCCAAACGCTTGCGCCGAAGCATCCTGGCTTGCTCCTGGTGTTGGCGCCGCGCAGGCCGGAGCGATTCGACGGCGCGGCGGCGAAGCTGGACACGGCCGGAATCGCGTACGCGCGACGATCCAATCTCGGTGGAGCGCCTGTGCTACCGGGAGTTCTGCTCCTCGATTCAATCGGCGAGCTGAGCGGCTTGTTTCCGCTGGCGGATGTCGTGTTCATGGGCGGTACGCTGGCTGCGCGTGGCGGGCACAATATCCTGGAGCCCGCCTTCTTTGCCAAGCCAGTGATCTGCGGACCGCACATGGAAAATTTCAGGGAAATCGCCCGTGAGTTTCGGGAACGTGGCGGCTATGTGGCAATCGCGGCGGCATCCGAGCTGGCAAGCGCAGTGGACCACCTTTTGACGGATCGAACAAGCGCCGTGGAAGTGGGGAGGCGGGCTGCCGAGTGCGCGGCATCGAACCGTGGCGCAACGGAACGGGCAGTCGCGGTGATCCGCGAGGCGGTGGCGCTGGCCTGTCCGAATGTCCGGCAGGAGCTGGCAGCGCGTATCCTTCTTTGGCCGCTGACTCTCGTGTGGCGCTCGGTAGGCGCGTGGAAACGCGGCCGCAACACGCGCCGGCGGAGAAGGCTGGACGCTGCCGTCGTGAGCGTGGGTAACATCACCATGGGTGGAACCGGCAAGACGCCCTGCGTCCTCTACCTAGCTGAACAAATGCAACGCGCCGGACGGCGGCCGGGCATCCTGACACGCGGCCATGGCCGGCACTCCCTCGACAATAACCTGATTCTAGAAGCAGGCGCGCACGCTAAAACCGCGCAGACTGGCGACGAGCCGCAGATTTTCCTGCACTCAGGAATTGCTCCGGTGGGCATCGGCGCGGACCGCTACCAGACGGGGCGGCTGGTTGAAGAGCGCTTCGCTTGCGACGTCCTGATCCTGGATGACGGGTTCCAGCATGTACGCCTGGAGCGGCAGGTGGACCTGGTGCTCATTGATGCCCTGTCGCCTTTCGGCGGAGGCGCAGTGTTTCCGCTGGGTCGTCTGCGTGAGCCGCTTGAATCCCTCGCACGGGCGGATGTGTTCGTGATCACGCGCTGCGACTTCGCGCCGGGAACGTTTGATATCGAGCGTGCTCTGCGGACGTACAACGCCACCGCCCCCGTCTTTCATGCACACGTGACACCGGAGGGCTGGGTGGATGCGGCTAGCGGGCAGAAGGTCGCCGAGTTGCCGTTCTCACGCGTGGCCGGCTTCTGCGGACTGGGAAATCACCAGGCATTCTGGAGAATGCTGAAGACGCTAGGGATTCAGCCGGTGGACCGCGTCGCATTTGACGATCACCACGCTTATCGGCCGAGCGAATTGCGCCGGCTGGCCCAGCAGTTTCTCGCCGTGAAGGCAGAGGCAGCCGTCACCACGGAAAAGGACGCCATCAACTTCTGCGAGGGATGCCCTGCGCTCATGGGATCGCTGCCGGTGTATTGGCTCAAGATCCGCATGGAGATCGAGCGGGAGGACGAGTTCCTGCGGTTTGTGGAGAGCCGGCTGGCGGCGGGCGACACTGGCGGTCGCGAACGTCATGCATTACAATCAAGTAAGGAATAGGTAGATTGGTAAGGAAATGGCTACCAGCACATTAACCAGCAAGGGCCAGATCACAATCCCGAAGGAGATCCGGGAGCATCTGAAGATCCACCCGGGAAACCGTCTCGAATTCCGAATCGCCTCCGACGGCCGAGTGGTGATGCAGTCGCGCAGCCGCGACGTTCGGGAGTTGAAGGGCATCGTGCGGTCGTCTCGCCGCAAACCGGTTTCTGTCGAGGAAATGAACAAGGCCATTGCGCGAGGTTTTGGCGGGCGGTGAGAGCCGTCGATACCAATGTTCTGGTCCGCTATATGGCAGCGGACGAACCCCAGCAAACCCGCGTGGCTGAGCATTTCATCGAATCATGCAAGAGAGAACAGGAAACCATTTTCGTCCCGATTCTCGTGCTCTGCGAACTCGTCTGGGTGCTGGAGCGAAGCTACAGGAATAGCAAAGGCGGCATTCTTGCGGCTCTCGACCAGATCCTGGAGACTGACCTCTTTGCCATAGAGAACGACAGTCTGGTTCGTCGCAGCATTGAGGAATACCGCGTTGGCAAGGGCAACTTCGCAGATTACTTGATTGGCAACGTGGCTAAGCACGCGGGGTGCTCAGATATCGTGACATTCGATCGCGCGCTGGCGGGCGCCCAGGGATTCACTTTCCTGCGTTAGTGGCTTTCTCGTCTCACTCCGTTCCCCTTAGATAATCCCACTCCGTAGCGCTGTGCTCGACGACTTGCGGGATATCGGAATCCAGCAAATACCCGTTTGCGGCGAGATTGCGGGCGGCGGCCTCAACCTTGCCGAGATAGTCTGCGCGGCCGGTGTAGCGCTCGGCGATGGATAGCCGCGGATCTTGATGCAGTTCGCGATCGGCTTTGGTCTGCGCAAAGGGGATGAACGACCCGATCATGCTATTCAACTGGTCGGGCGCCCCGATGTCAGGTGAGCGCAGGTTCCAGCCGGTATATGTGGCGAGCGGCACCTGGAGTTCGGGCATGCGGACGCCGGTGGTCTCGTTGCCGTCGCGATCCACTTGCGGCAACAAAATCGGAAATGGGTGGCCAACCTTCGGCGGTTCGATCGAAATGATGCCGGCCGTCCGAAACTCAGGCCCGTAATCCACGTGGTACGCCTGCTGCACGTGCGTCGGCAGCACAACGCCGGGAATCTTGGGGAATTGCAATGCGCCAAGAGGTACGAGGGTATCCTGCGCGATGCGCGGGTATTGTGATAGTGGAGGCTCTTTGCCGTCGCGCACCCAACGATCCATCGCCACCAGCAGCGCGCGCATGGCCCAACGGTAGTCGTTCGGATTGCTTATGTTCTGCGTGTGTGGCTTCGGCGGCGGGAAACCCGCCGGTCCATGTTGGCCGCCAGTGAGGAAGTAAATCCGCGTGGTATCGGGAATCTCGGCGTCCTTCTGGCCATCGATCGAGATGTGGATCAGCGAAGCGGCGCGGCCCCAGTATTCGTACGCCGAATAGCTGTAAAAGATTCTGGGAACCGTGTTGTCTTTGGCGGCGCGCGAGAGGATTCCGTCCGTCAGACCGGTACCAGGATCAGTCTCCGGAAGATCGGTGAACGGGAAGATATCTGTCGGATAGAACAAATTCATGAAGGGATGGCCGTCGCGCGAAGGCTGAGCAAAGCGGTAATTGAAGCTGCCGCGGCCTGCTCCGGCTACGTGCGCCAGCACGCCATCGAAGACCTGGCGATCTTTCTCGTCGCGATTGAACCCGTAATAGAGGAACGTTCGAAGGAAGCGCCCGCTTTGCGAGATACCGAATCCGTACGCGCGTTTCAGGTAATTTCGCGCATCGCCCAGAGCTGGATCGTTCGCTCCGCCGTATTTCAGAAATGAGATCAGGTCGCGCACGGCGGTAGGTCCGAGTCCCACGAGTACGGGGTCCTGCGCAGTGTAAACCAGCTCATAGATCTTGCCGGGCTGGAATCCGGTGGGCATGACGACGTGCGTGCCATTCTCGATGTGCCAGTCCCCGCGTGGCACGGGTCGACGTTCGCCTTCACGCGTGTCGCGGACCGTGAGCACCAGCGCGGAATCATCCGGGTTCACGGGCTTATATGGAATGTGCTCGCGATCGGCCAGCGAGTGGCGGGTCTCTTTGCGATCTGGCACGAATTCAGAGCGAACGAGACCGGTAATGGGCCGATCGCCATCCCGCGCCACCGGAGCATACAGACGCATGAGCCCTTCGGTGCGCGGCACATCCGGCTGCCATCCCAGCCAGACCAGCGTGTAGCCGCGCTCGATCAGGAAGTTATCTCCGAACTGCTCGGGTGTGCGCGGGTCAAGCGAGCCCGCGGCGTGGTTGTACATGCCGAGCAAGCCTTTGCCGCCGCGATTCGAAACCTCAAAGAGCGCAGCGCCGTTGCCGTGAGCAAGATCGCGCGGCTTCAATACATAAAGATCAGCCGAGAATTCCACCATGCCATTTGCGTTTTTCGGCGCCTTATCGATGTCGCAGATGATGCGGTTGGCAGGATCGCTGGGATCGACGGCGAAATAGGCCTTCCCAATCAGCCGCTCGTACGGACCGGCGGAGCCAAATGATCGCCCGCCGAGAATGTCCGAGCGCTGAGAGAGTTCGATGCGAAGCAAAGCCGCCGGCGAGACTCCAGCCAGACACACGGCAAGAATGCAGGCACGTTTGAGCATGCGACGGATTGTATCGCAGAGATCGGTCAGCCGTCCGTTGCGCGTTTGGGCGGAATCAGGGGACAATAAAGATCTGTCCTCTCCCGCTCGGACTTCCCTATGTTGAAGCAGATTACGGTGCATGGCGCGCGCCAGCATAATCTCAAGAACATCGATGTCGAGATTCCGCGCAACAGCCTCACCGTGATTACGGGACTGAGCGGGTCGGGAAAGTCGTCGCTGGCGTTCGACACCATCTATGCTGAGGGTCAACGGCGCTATGTCGAGACACTTTCCACTTATGCGCGCCAGTTCCTCGACCAGATGGAGCGGCCCGATGTGGATTCCATCGAGGGCCTGAGCCCGGCCATTTCCATCGAGCAGAAAACCACCAGCCGCAGCCCGCGATCGACGGTCGGCACCATCACGGAGATCTACGACTACCTGCGCGTCCTGTATTCGTCGATCGGAATTCCGCATTGCCCGGTTTGCAACAATCCGATTTCCCGGCAAACCACCGAACAGATCTTGCAGCACGTGCTGGCCCTGCGGCCGGAAGACCGCATCATGGTGATGGCGCCCATCGTGCGCGGGCGGAAGGGCGAATACAAGAAAGATCTGGAAAAACTCGCGCGTCAGGGATTCCTGCGGGCGCGGATCGACGGTGTACTGCGGTCGCTCGACGAAGATATCCCGCCGCTCGATAAGCGCCGGAATCATACCATCGAAGTGGTTGTAGACCGGCTGCTGGTGAAGCCGGGAATCGAAAAACGTCTGGAAGCCTCCATCGACACGGCAACCAAGCTGGCCAACGGTCTGGTGCTGATCGCGGTAGTGAATGGTGAAGAGCGGCTCTACTCGCAGAAACTCGCCTGCACGGAATGCGGGACGAGTGTGCCGCAGCTCGAGCCGCGGTCGTTTTCGTTTAACAGCCCGTATGGCGCGTGCGAGACTTGCTCGGGCCTGGGCAGCCGGTGGACGTTCGATCCCGGCAAGGTGATTGTCGATTTTTCGAAACCGCTACTCGAAGGCGGCCTCGGCCCGGGCGCGAGTTCAGCGTACATGCACCACTGGCTCAACGAAGCGGTGCGCACTCTGAAAATCAAGCTCTCGACACCCTTCGACGATTTTCCAAAGAAGACGCAGACGCTGCTGCTCGATGGCGGCAACGGCTTTCCCGGCATTCTCAAAATCTTGCAGCAGAGCTTTGAAGAAGCTCCGGAGGGATATCGCGAGTGGCTCACGGACTACATGTCGCCAATCGTGTGCCCCGATTGTCACGGTAAGCGATTGCGGCCATCGAGCCTCGCAGTGCGTGTGAAAGGCCGCTCCGTCGCCGATTTCACGGCGATGCCGGTGGCGCGCGCTCTGCTCACTGTCAAAAGCTGGGAGTTCGGCGACCGTGAGATGCAGATCGCCGGCCGCGTGCTCGATGAAATCCGTCGGCGGCTCGAATTTCTTTCCGCGGTCGGGCTGGATTATCTGAGCCTCGAACGTTCCGCCGCCACGCTCTCAGGCGGCGAAGCGCAGCGCATCCGGCTGGCCACGCAGATTGGCTCGAAGCTTCGCGGAGTGCTCTACGTGCTGGATGAGCCGTCGATCGGCCTGCACCCACGCGACAACGGCCGCCTGCTAGAGACGCTGACCCATTTGCGCGACATGGGCAACACGGTGATTGTGGTCGAGCACGATGCGGAAACCATCGAGCGCGCGGATTACGTGGTCGATCTCGGCCCAGGCGCGGGACGGCTGGGCGGTGAGCTGGTGGCCACGGGAACGCCGGCAGGCATCGCGAGGAATGCGGCATCGCTCACCGGGCGCTACCTTTCAGGCGAGCTTGAGATCGCGGTTCCCGCGGTGCGGCGCCGCGCTGATGGCAAGAAGCTGACCATCCTGGGTGCGCGCGAGCACAATCTGAAAAATATCGATGTGGAGATTCCGCTTGGCGTGCTTACCGTGGTCACCGGTGTTTCCGGCAGCGGGAAATCGACGCTCATCAACGAAATCCTGTACCGCGCGCTTGCCGGGCAGATTTACCGTTCGCGCGATCCCTCAGGCGCGCACGATCGCATCACCGGCATTGAGCATATTGATAAAGTCGTTCGCATCGATCAATCGCCCATCGGCCGCACACCACGCTCGAATCCAGCAACTTACACCGGCCTGTTTGCGCCTATCCGGGATCTCTATTCGCGTCTGCCGGAGTCTCGCGAGCGCGGGTACAAGCCGGGCCGCTTCAGCTTCAACGTCAAGGGCGGACGCTGCGAAGCGTGCCAGGGCGACGGCTTGAAGCGCATCGAGATGAATTTCCTGCCCGACGTTTACGTGACCTGCGATGTTTGCCACGGCCGCCGCTACAATCGGGAAACACTGGAAGTGAAGTACAAGGGACTCTCGATCGCCGACCTGTTGGACACCACGGTGGAAGATGCTCTGCCCGTGCTGGAAAACATCCCGCAGATTCACGCCAAGTTGCAGACCCTGCACGACGTCGGGCTGGGTTACATTCACCTGGGCCAGTCCTCAACCACTCTTTCGGGCGGCGAAGCACAGCGCATCAAGCTCGCTCGTGAGTTGAGCAAGCGGCAAACCGGACGGACGTTCTACCTGCTGGATGAGCCCACTACCGGTTTGCACTTCGACGACGTTCGCAAGCTACTGGACGTGCTCCAACGCTTGGTCGAACTGGGGAATACTGTGTTGGTGATCGAGCATAATCTGGATGTGATCAAGACCGCGGACTGGATTATCGATTTGGGCCCGGACGGAGGCGAAGACGGGGGACGCGTGGTGGCGTCGGGGACGCCGGAGCAAGTGATGCGCTCCAAAAAGAGCTACACAGCGGAGGCGTTGCGCAGACTGTTGGGCGGCCCGGGAGTTTTGGCGACAGCATCATCGAACTAGTTTCGTGCGGCATGTAGAATGAGGATTATCTTTTTCATCCAGGAAACCGCTCCCTCTGGTCGCGGCTCCGAAAAGCTTCCGCAGAGTCGACAGATTGTTTCTGAGCCGCGCGTGAAGCAAGCGGTCTCGCGATTGACGGACGCACTGCCACGCAGCGGACGGTCCATTAACTAATGAGCAAGTACAAAATCCAGCCGATCGACTTCACGGGTCTCAAGACCATCCCGCTCGCCGCGCGTGGCGGCAAAGTGCGCGTGGAGGATTTCGCAAGTCCGTACAAGAAGGGCAGCGGGCTCGGCGGCTGGCTGGATTCGTTGCCGAAGATTCTCGCGGGTGAGTCGTTTCGTTCGGTACTCGATGCACTGGGACAAGCACGCGTCGCGCTCAAACCCATTATCTGGGGAATGGGCGGCCACGTCGTCAAGTGCGGCCTCGCTCCAGTTCTGATTGACCTGATGGAACGGCGGTACGCCACGGCGTTCGCCATGAATGGATCGGCCGCGATTCACGATTTCGAGATCGCGCTCGCCGGCCACACCAGCGAGGATGTAGAGGCCGTTCTTCCCGACGGCAGCTTCGGCACCGCGGAAGAAACCGGGCGCGAGATGAATCATGCCATCATCTGCGGCGCACGCGACGGAATCGGCGCCGGCGAAGCGCTCGGACGCGTGCTGGTGAAAGCGCCACACGCGCGGCACAGCCTGCTGGCTGCGGCCTACGAGCACGGGACGCCAGTTACGGTGCACGTCGCTGTAGGCACGGACACGCCGCACACTCATCCGGCGGCGGATCCGGCGGCGATTGGCAGCGCCACGCATCACGATTTCCGCCTGTTCTGCTCGCTCGTGGCCGGGCTGAACGATGGCGGCGTATATCTGAACGCCGGCTCGGCGGTGGTGATGCCCGAAGTGTTTCTCAAGGCGGTTTCGGCCGTGCGCAACCTGGGCCATCCGCTAGCGAACTTCACTACCGTGAATCTGGATTTTCTGCAGCACTATCGGCCGCGCGTGAACGTGGTGGAGCGCCCGCACGCGAAATCCGGTGGCCGCGGGTTTGCGATCACGGGTCATCACGAACTGATGCTGCCGCTCCTCGCTTCGGCGCTCATCGAGAACGAGCGGTGATCGAGCACGAACCCAACCTTCCGCCGGATGCCCCGGAGCTGGGCGGCCTCGAATCTCCACCGGAAACGCCTGGGCCGGTGGTTGCACCTCCCGAGCGCTACCCTTTCTGGAGTTATGCGGATCTAGTGGTATTCTTCGGCCTGGCGCTTCCCTGCATCTTGCTTGGGGCGTTCACAGTCAAGGCGGTCCTGTGGATCTTTCACCTTCACGTACACAGACAGGCGCTAGAACTCGTGCCGGCTCAATTCTTGGGTTATGCCTATCTTTTCTTCGCGCTGTATGCGCTGCTCAAGATGCATTACGGGCGGTCTTTTTGGCCGGCGTTAAGATGGGTTCGCACGCGGCCCGGTCCTGCCCGTGCAATTCTCTATGGCTTCGTGCTGGCGTTTGGGGTGGCGCTCACAGGGGCCGCGCTGCACACGCCCGATATTCAGACGCCCATGAAGGATCTGCTTTCCGATCGCAGTTCCCTGCTTCTCATCGCGATTTTCGCGGTTACGCTCGGACCGCTATGTGAGGAGCTGGCGTTTCGCGGCTTCCTGCAACCGGTGCTGGTGCGTTCATTTGGCGCCATTGCCGGCGTTTTACTGGCCGCGATTCCATTCGGCATGCTGCATCTTTCGCAATATGGCGGATCCTGGCGCCACGGATTGCTGATCACGATCGCAGGAGTTGGCTTTGGCTGGATGCGGCAGGCTTCCGGGTCCACCAGAGCCGCCGCCATCATGCACGCGGCTTATAACTTCATATTTTTCGCTGCGATGTTTTCGCAGAAGGGAAGCATCCCGCACGCATGGTAGAGACCATCCGATGGACTGACGGCGGCGTGGTCATGATCGATCAGACCCGTCTGCCGCGCGAGGAGCGTTACGTCACTTGCAAGACCTACGAGGAAGTAGCCGAAGCCATCCGCTCGATGGTGATTCGCGGTGCTCCCGCGATCGGCGTCGCTGCCGCGATGGGCATCGCGCTGGGCGTGGCGCGGGCCGACGCCACGAATCTTGACGCTCACTTCGAAAAGATCTGCGAAACGCTCGCGCGCACGCGGCCCACCGCCGTCAACCTGTTTTGGGCAATCGATCGCATGAACCGGGTCTTCGCTGAATCACGAACGCTGCCCCTAGCACAGTTAAGCGAGCGCTTGATTGCCGAAGCGCAGCAGATTCGCCTCGAGGACATCGCTATCAATCAAGCCATCGGCCGCAACGGTGCGCCGCTCGTTCCTGACGGCAAGACCGTGCTGACACATTGCAATGCGGGCGCTCTAGCTACCGCGGGATATGGCACCGCGCTCGGGGTGATTCGCGCCGCCGTCTCGGCCGGCAAGAAAATCGACGTCTACGCCGATGAAACCCGTCCGTTCCTGCAAGGCTCGCGGTTAACGGTTTGGGAGTTGCAGCAGGATGGCATTCCGGCAACGTTGATCACCGACAGCATGGCCGGCCATTTTCTCAAGAGCGGCCGCATCGGTTGCGTGGTCGTAGGGGCTGATCGCATTGCCGCCAACGGCGATGTCGCAAACAAAGTGGGTACCTATTCTGTGGCTGTCCTGGCCAAAGAGAACGGCATTCCGTTCTTCGTAGCGGCGCCGATATCCACGCTTGACCTCACGCTTCCTTCCGGCGACGAGATTCCCATCGAGCAGCGCGCCGCCGCCGAAGTCACTCACGTTTTCGGTGTCGCAGTGGCTCCCGAAGGAACCACAGTCCAGAATCCTGCTTTTGACATCACTCCCAACCGTTACGTGACAGCCATTATCACCGAGCGCGGCGTGGCGCGTGCCCCGTATGAAGCGTCACTACGCGCCTTGGTCAGCGCATCGGCGGCAATCTAGCTCGCCGCCATTTGCATCTGCTCTTCCACCACGCGGCCGTCGAAGATTCGCACCGTACGGTCGGCATACTGCGAGTAGCGCGGGTCGTGCGTCACCATGCAGATTGTCGCGCCGTTGCGGTGCAGGTTGCGCAGAATTCCGATTACCGCTTCGCCGTTTGCCGAATCGAGATTGCCGGTGGGCTCATCCGCCAGCAAAATGGATGGTTCGCCGACCAGCGCCCGCGCCACCGCGACACGCTGCTGCTGGCCACCGGAAAGCTGCGAAGGATAATGCTTCTGCCGGTGCGCCATCCCGACCTTCTCCAGCGCCTCGCGAGCCATCCTCCTGCGCTCGGTCCCCGGAACATGCCGGTAAGTCAACGGCAGTTCCACGTTCTCGAACACGGTCAGATCGCCAATCAGATTGAACGCCTGGAAGATGAAACCGATCTCACGATTGCGAATGCGCGCGCGTTCCGACCGGTCGAGCCGCTCCACTGGAGTTCCCTTCAGCAGATAGCGGCCATCTGAGGGAGAATCGAGCAGCCCCAAAATCGCCAGTAGTGTCGATTTCCCGCAGCCTGACGGCCCCGCGATGGAGACGAACTCACCGCGCTCGATCTGCAGGTGAACGCCGGCAAGCGCGTGCGTTTCCACTTCATCGGTCGTAAACACCTTGGAGAGATTCTGCATCTGTATCAGCGTGTCCATGGTTCACTTCGCTTTCCGGATATAGACATTCCCGTTGAAAGTCTCAAACCGTAGGTCGGGGCCACCGCCGTTGATCGTGCCGTACATGGCGTGGTCCACGCGGACTTTGTACTTTCCATGATTCGCCCGGCCATCCTCAACGATCGGCTTTGATCCCGAAGCGTCCAGCTTGATATCGAAATCCGTGTAGATTTCGCCGTTATCGGTCTTCATCTTCACCCGCGCCTTGGTATCGGCGGGCAGCGTCACATCAATGTTTCCGTTGAGCGACGTGAACGCCATCGACTTGTCGGGCGTGATCTGGTTCAGCTTCACCACCACGTCCTTGTTCAGCGCGTGCGCGATCACTGAGCCGGAAACATTCGTCAGTTTCACGCCGCCATTGGTGTTGTTGACCTCGATCTCGCCCGAGATGCGGTCGACAACGATGTCGCCGCCATTGATGCAGCTCAGCTTGAGCGAGGTATTCACCGGTACTTGCACCACCAGGTCCGACTCGCGTCCAGGAAACGCGCTGATCGTCAGGACGTTATCCTCTTCCGTGGCCGTCAGACCCATGGCTGTGTTGCCGATGCGCTTCATGCCCTCGGCGCCGCGTGGAGGCCGATGGGGCTCGTGCTCTTCTCCGTCCGACGAGCCATGCGATTCGATGATGGCGTCCTTGCCGTCATATCCCTTGACCGTGATGCCCCCGTTGATGAGGCCGATTTTGAGCGTGTGTGGGCGCGAAGGATCGCTGAAGGGCACCGTGATGCGGTCGCCTGAATTCTGCGCCCACGCCAAGCCCGCCCCCAGCAAAATTAGAATCAAACCTGACTTCTTCACTGTCTTTCTCCTGACTTATTTCTCCCGGTTACGAATCCGAATATCACCGTTGAACGCGTCGAATTTCAGCTCCGGGCCGCCTTGCCCGACGCGCACACCGTAAAACTGATTGCTTTTGTACACGTACTTGCCATCTCTTTGCTCTCGCACCGCGGGCCGGCTGGGCAGAGCCGTGACATCAAAATCGGTGTAAGCGCTGCCGTTGAACGTCTTGAGCCACATGTCCGCCGAAAGCCCTCGACGAAACGCAACCTCCACGTCACCGTTCAGCGACCCGAAATCACTGGCCCCCGTGGGATTGCGCCGGTACGATACGTGCACCGGCCGGTTGAGCGCGTATGCATGCCCCGATCCCGCAATCTCCACCAGATCCAGACCGCCGTTGATGTTCTCCGCATCAAACGCACCGTCCGTGCCTTCGACCCGAATCTCGCCTTGATTCACTGTCCGCAGCCGCACCGCAGTTTCGCGCGGAACATGCAGCGTGAAATCGAAGCTCACTTCGTACCCGTAGTATCGCGAGCCGCGGTAATTCACCGACCCGTCGCCGCACTTGCAGCGAAACGGCCCATCCACAAATAGCCGCAATTCGTCATCCCGCGGCCCCATATCCAGCCTCACCTCGCGCTTCGCCTCCTGCGCCTTCTCCGGCGATCGTGCGCGAATCGTTTTGTGAATCTCGATTTTGATCTCGTGCGTGTCCGCGCCCAGCACCGTCACGGAGCCGTCAAAGTTATCCACATCGATCTTCTTCGCCGCAGGAAGCGTTCGCTCGATGGCTTCCTGCTCCTTCACGGTGAAGTTGTCATCCCAATCCGACGCCCAAGCTGCGCCGAACGCCACCACCGCGAGACCCAAGATCCTTGTCCTCATTTCAGTTGCCCCAGCGCCCAATCGGCGCGCTCGCGGACCTCCGGATTCACGCCTGCTTCCTGCGCCAAACCCTTCAATGGATCGGCCGCGTCTTTATCCCGAATATCCACCAGCAAATCGATCAGCGCGATCTGCACCAGTGGTGACGTCTGCCGCTGAAGCGATTGCAGCAGGCCCTGCCGTACCATGTCGTTCGATGCCGAGGAGTGCAGCGCATCCAGCGCCGCCAGCCGAACGTTCACGTTCTGGTCGTAATCAACTGTTCGCAACAGCGCCCCGAGCACCTGCGAATCCGGCTGACCAACGCGGTAACTCCAGTCCACACCCTTCAGACGCTCGCTCGCCGACTGCTCCTGCAGCAACGACAGGGCTACCAACTGCCGCGTGTGGCGCACCTCTTCGCGCAACTGCGCCACTTCGCCGCCGCTTTGCGAACTCCGCGTGACCGAATAACCCAGCAGCAGCCCGATCGCGAGAAATGCCATGGCAAAGCCGAACTGAAATACCGGCTCGCGAGGCCACCAGCCTACCAGCCACCTGTCGAGCTTCTCGCGCGTGGAGGGCCCGCGTTCCGCTTGCCGCAGTCCTTGCATGTAGGCTTCGAGTGTTGCCTCGAATCGCGCGCGCAGCGCACGGCTAGGCCTCTCTTCTGGGATGGCGCCCAGCTTCTTCCAGATCGCACCTAGCGTCTCGGCTTCCGCGCGGCATGCCGGGCATGTCGCGAAATGCGCTTGCATCCCGGATTTCCCGGCCTCATCCATCGCGCCGGTCCAATAATCCGGCAATTGGTCTCTTACGTCATCGCAATTCATGATGCTTTCTCACCAGAGAGTTCAAAAAAAATCTGCCCCAGTTCGCGGACTGCCCGAAACACACGCAGCTTCACCGCGCCCACTTCGCATCCCAGCACCTCGGCAATCTCGCTGTATTTGAGGTTCTGGAACCGGCTGAGCACCAGCACCTCGCGCTTTTCGAGCGGCAGCCGGTCGAGCGCCCGACGCAGCAGTCTGATTTCCTGCGCTTGCTCCAACTGCTCCTGCGGATCGGCGTCCGAGCTGGCCACGCTCTCCCAGGCCGCCTCGTCGTCCGGCACAACCTCGAGCCGGCGCTTGCGCGCCTGATCGATGTGCGCATTGCGCGCGATCTGGTACATCCACGCGGCGAAGCTAGTATCCGCCTGAAACGTCTGCCGGTATTTCAATATGCGAAAAAACACGTCCTGCACCAGATCCTCACTCAATCCACGATTCGCGGTGAGCCGCAGGAAAAAATTGAACAGCATGCGGTGATGGCGATCGAACAAAACGCCGATGCGTTCCACGTCACCGTCGCGAACCGCGAGCATCACCGCCTGATCCGCCTGGGCTTCCACTAGAATCTTTTCCTCATTGCGGCCTGCATTCCTGTAAACTGGCCTTCCCGGAAAAGGTTACAACTGTTTGCCACAATGTGGATACCGGAGGCAGCCTGAGAATCCAGCTAAATCAGCAGGATGCGGGTAAACGGCTGGATCATGCGGTCCACCAGCGCTTTCCCCAATTCAGCCGCGCGCGGGTGCAGGATTGGATCAAACATGGCCGCGTGCTCGTCAATGGGAAGGCGGCGCGGGCGTCATATATTGTCCGCCAAGCTGATGTTGTTGACGTCGAGCCCTCCGATCCCGCCCCGCTTCGTGCCACTCCTGAGCAGATCCCCCTCACCATCCTCTACGAAGACGCGGACGTCGTTGCCATCGACAAGCCCGCCGGGATGGTGGTGCATGCCGGCGCAGGAGTGCACTCCGGAACGCTGGTAAACGCACTCCTGCATCGCTTTGGCTCGCTCTCGCGGCACGCGGGCGAGTTGCGGCCTGGCATCGTTCACCGCCTTGATCGTTACACCAGCGGCGTGCTCCTGGTGGCCAAGAACGACGCCGCGCACCAACGCCTCGCCGAACAATTCGCATCGCGCCAGGTGGAGAAGACTTACCTCGCCCTGGTTCACGGAAAAGTGAAACAGGATCGCGGCCGCATCGAAAAGCCGATTGCGCGCGATCCCCGGCAGCGCATTCGCATGACCGCCCGCCTGGCCCATGGCCGCGCCGCCTGGAGCGAATATCACGTGCTGAGCCGATTCGCCGGCTTCACGTTGCTCGAGGTCCGCATCGGCACCGGCCGCACACACCAGATCCGTGTCCATCTGGCGAGCATCGGCCACCCCGTCGTAGGCGACCGCCTCTACGGCGCGCCTGCGCAGATCGGCAACACTCCCCCTCTGGCGCGTTACTTCCTCCACGCGCACCGCATCAAGTTCCACCAGCCGTCCACAGGCGAGCAGGTAACCGTGGAATCCCCACTGCCGGAAGATCTCGAAACCTGGCTGAGTGTTCTCCGCGTCTCTGCGCCTCCGCGGTGAAAGCTATAATCGTGTCATATGAAATACCTGCTCACCGGGGTCCTGGTTGCTCTTGGTGTCGCCCTTGGTGTCTCCCTCGCCGCGCAGCAGCCGGATCAAAAACCGGCGGCCGACGCCCCCGACACCCGCATCGTCCTTGAAGTGAACCGCGTCGACATGCTGTTCACCGTCACCGACAAAAAGGGCCGGTTCATCACCGATCTGGGCAAGGACGACTTCGCCGTCTTCGAAAACAGGCGGCCGCAGACCATCCAGGAGTTCACCGCGGAAAGCGATCTGCCCCTACGCATCGCCATCCTGATCGACACCAGCAACAGCATCCGCGACCGCTTCAAATTCGAGCAGCAGGCCGCCGTCGACTTCATCAACAGCGTCATCCGCCGCGGCCAGGATAGGGCCATGCTGGTCAGTTTTGACTCCTCCGCCGAGCTGGTAGCCGACCTGATTGACGATCCCGACAAGCTTGCCGCAGCCATTCGCAGCCTGCGCCCCGGCGGCGGAACCGCCCTTTACGACGCGCTCTATTACGCCTGCCGCGATAAGCTCCAACTCGACAAGCCGCGCTACCGGTTCCGCCGCGCGGTCATCATTGTGAGCGACGGCGACGACAACCAGAGCCGCGTCTCCCGCGACCAGGCCCTGGAAATGGCTCAAAAAGCCGATGCGGTGATTTATTGCATCTCAACCAACATCACGCGCATCGAAAGCGACGGTGACAAGATCCTGAAATATCTCGCGCTCGAAACCGGCGGCCAATCGTTCTTTCCGTTCAAAGCCGAGGATTTGGCGCAGTCATTCGAGAACATCGCCAACGAGCTCCGCCACCAGTACGCCATCTTCTATCGCCCCGAACCGTTCCACACCGACGGCCTCTACCACACCGTCGATCTACGCGTGAAGAACCGGCACGACGTGGTGGTCCGCGCCCGCAAAGGCTACTACGCACCAAAAATGTAGCATCTTCGGGAACAAACTAAGCGCTCAGCACGTTTACTAAGGAACGCTGTAGAAGCGGCGCTCATGTCTGATTGCGAGCCGCGACCGGGAGGGAGCGGTGAATCAGCAGCTTCTCCGCGACCGGCTGCGGCGTACTGGAGGATTCCGTGCGAAAGCTTCTGCTCTGTGCGCTATTGTCTACCTTTGCTCTGCAAGCCGCCGAACTCACCGGCAAATGGTCCGGGAGCTTCGATATCACAAACTCTGAGGGAGAAACCAAAGCCGACTCGGCTTACATGGACTTGAAGGAGACCGGTAGCGCGGTCACCGGAACTGCCGGCCCCAACTCGGAAAAGCAATGGTCGCTCCGAAAAGGAAAATTGGAGGGCCAGAATCTGACGTTTGAAGTCGCGATGGATGACGGTGGCGTTTTGGCCTTTGAGTTGACCTTTGATGGAACGTCGATCCAGGGTACGTGCACGGGTACGGGAGGTGGCGGCGAGAAAATGTCGGCCAAAGTGAATTTGAAGCGGACATCTTGATTCTCGCTGTCGCGCAGAGCGTCCCAAAACGCGGTCGGCCTGCGTCTGCGCCCTAATTCAGCGTCTTCAGAATCTCCCGCACCTCCGCGGCCTTGGGTGAGTTCGGCCACAGAGCCAGATACTGCTCATAGTGGGCCTTAGCTTCGCTGCGTCGCCCCATTTTCAAGTAGAGCTCTGCAATGTTGCCGTGAGCTTCCTTGCGCTTCGGGTCAGCCTGCAACGTCTTCTCCAGCCACGTCGCGGCATCGTCATAGCGGCCCATTTTGTAATAGATAAAACCCAGATTGTTCAGTAGTACGGGATCACTGGGCTTCAATTGCACGGCTCTCTGGAATGCGTCCAGTGCCAGGTCGTACTTCTTCTCGCGATAGAACTGCTGGCCCTGCCGGTCGAGTTCATACGCGCGCGATGACGGCGATTTCCCTGCCGGCGGCGCGGCGTGCACCGCATCCAGCTTCGCCAGTTTCGCGGATTCAGCCTGCACGCTCTGTTGCAGTTTGAGCAGTTCCGCTTGCTTGGAGGCGATTTCCTTCTGAAGCGTCTCCAACTGCCCGGTGAGCTGCATGGCCTTGGGGTCGAACTGTTGGCTTGCCGAGCTCAGCGGCTCCGGCTGCAATTCAAAAACAAACTCACCGCCTTCACTCCCCACAAGATTACCCACCGCCGGCGTCTGTCGCGAAAATTTCGAAACGATTGGGCTGACGTAAGCGCCCAACTCCGACGCTGTGATGAAACCGTTGTTGTCGAGATCTGCCTGCCCGGAAAGACCCTGCAATACCGCCCACGTGAATACCGAGTGCCCGTCCGGCCCGTCGTCGGCAACCTGCTGCTCTGCGCCCCCGGCCGTCAGGATCTGCCGTGAGACCCGCCGCGAAATCTCCTCCAGGTAGCTGTGGTCTTGCGAGAATGCGCTTCCGCCTCGCGTCAAGGCCAGGCCGCTGTAGCAGGAGTCCATCACGAAGTAAATGTGTTTTGCCGCGATCAGATCGCAGGCGTCGCGAAGCGAATTCATGCTGATCGCGGTCGAGTAGTAGTTGGATCGGTCAGCATCCACCGGGATAATAAATCCGATATCGCGATTGTCAGAGAGCGTTCGGGTCGCGCCGTGGCCCGCAAAGAAAAAGAAGACACGGTCCTCCCGTTGCACCTGATTCGCATTCGCAAATTCGTCCCCCAGGATCCCCAGAATGCGCTGCCGCGTTGCCTCACCGTCAAGCAATTTGCGAATGTTCTCTTTCTTGAAACCGAACTTGGTGGTGAGCACTCGCTCGATGGCATTTGCATCGTTGACGCAATAGCGGAGCTTCGGCCACTGCTGGTAGTCGTTGATGCCGATGATCACCGCCCAGCTGTCTCGATAGAGAGGCTGCGAAGTCTGCGTGCCAACAGAAGGTGCCGGTGTTTCCGCTATCGCGCGTTCAGCGCCCACTGGCGGAGCCGTCTTCTCAAACCGGCCCTGGTCGAAGCTCAGGAACGTGTAGTTCTGGCGGATGAGCTCCTCGATAACCTGTGGAAGCGCAGCAACGCTTTGGCGGTGAATGTCATGGAACAGGATGATGCCGCGCTGCGTCCGGTTCAGTTCGTGCAGAACGCGCATCGCAATTGACTCGGGGATTGGATCGGCCCAGTCCAGTGAGTCGATGTTCCACATCACCGACTTCAGCCCGTCGCCGTTCACTTCGTCCAGAATCGCCTGATTGCGTGCGCCATACGGCGGACGGAAGAGCACCGGTCTCTGCCCGATGACCTTGTTCAGGATCAGGTTGGTCCGCTCGATCTCTTGAACCCGATCCGTCTCCGGCAGCTTGGGAAGCTCCGGGTGCGAGTAGCTGTGGTTGGCGATGACGTGCCCTGCATCCAGCACCTTGCGGGCGATATCGGCGGTGGGCATGAGCTGCACCTGATTCGCGCTGTCCACCCGGCCGAGGTTCTTTCCCAGCTCAAAGAAACAGGCTCTCACGCCGTACTTCTGAAGCAACGCCAGTATCTGCTCGGTGTACTTGCGGTGCGGGCCGTCGTCAAAGGTCAGGGCCACGCTCTTCGCGGGAAAGTCATTGCCGAATACCTCGTTCCGGTTGGCGCCGCGCATGCTTTCCGCTGGTTCGCTGGCTACGCTGCCGCCGATTTCCGCCAGCACTTTCTCACGGCTGGTTTGCGTTTTGAGATACCGAACGTAGCTGTCCCATTTCTCACGCGATCCACCCGCGCCGCGCGTTTCAAACTGGGAAAAGATGCGCGTGACCTCCTCGCGGTAAGCCAGCTGGATCGATTGCAGATTGTCGAACACGCTCCGGATCGAGCCGCTCAACGGATCTCGCGAGCCAGGCGGCGCCATCGCGTTCAATTCGTCGATCAAGTCGAGGAAAGCAAGCTTATCCGCATCGTGCAGTGCGGGGTCGTCTGAGAGGTAGTGAATAAGCTGGCGAATGCCGTCTGCGTTCTTCCGCGAATAATCCCCGGTGAGCTTTTCCGTGACTTCCTCAAGGGTCTCCTGTTTGCTGTAAAAAATCTTGCGTCCGGCGAGCAGACAACGGTTGCGCGTCTGGTCGTCAAGCGATTCTTGCCCGTCCATCAACACAATAATCTGGCGGTAATCCGCCAGTATTCTGTTCAATGACGCTTGTAGTGCGGGATCCGCCCGAAACTGAGTTCGGTGCCGGAACCACCCGAAGTAAACGAGCAGACCACACGCGACAATCGCCGCACCAGCGACAAGAACCCACCTGAGCCTCATACCAACCCAGGTTCATTGTAATGCGGTCTTCAACCGCACTGGCCTGGGTGTATGCGGCCTGTCAATTCGCCGCAACCGTCTCCTTTAGCCGCTGCCGGTACGCCTCCCGCGCCGCTTCGTACGTCCGTTCCGCTTCGCCGCGCTCCTCCAGGCGGATGTGCGGGCCCTTCTGCGTCCAGCATTGGTCTACAGCTTTCAGGCACCATTCGGCGCTCTTTCGCGAAGCCCGAATGGGCTTATCGCCGACCATCACGAAAATCGGGTTGGTGTGCGAAGAGGGCAAAATGCGCAGCGCCACCCAACTGCTGCGGTCAACCTTGTAGTCAAAAACGATTGGCCGCTCGACTCCATCGGCTTCCACCTCTTGTTTTGCGACGGGCTCCCCATTGACCACCAATTCCAGCGGCACCTTGCGCCTGTTGCCGATGCGCGCCCGTTCGAGATCCCAGTACGGTTTCTCGTCATACGGCAACTTGCGGATTTCTTCGTCTGGCGTTTCACCCAGCAGCGCCGCAACCTTCGCCGTCACGTGGAGTGCTCCCGGCGCCGCGAGCTTCACTTCACTTGTTCCCACCTCCACGCCGTTCACGCCGAAATCGATCAGGTGGCTCTTGCCATCCGACACATAATTGCGGCCCTCGCGCACGCCGTCCACCCAGTCCCGATAATCGTGCCCTTCGCGCTGGCGCACGTAGCTGCGCCCCAGCCCTACCCGCTCGCCATAGATGCACGGAAAATCGGTCTCGCCGCTGATGCGCGTGCGATAACCGACATTCAGCGTGTGATACCAGATGTTCAGCTCCCAGATGGACGGAGTATCCACGGTCGAGATGAAGTCCACCAGGTTCTGCGTCACACCCACAATGTATTCGTTGGCGCCGATGCCGTCGAACGGCGGAATCTCATCCGTCGGCAGTTTGTCCGTCTTCAGAGCCAGGCCCCAGCCCGAATGGGCAAACCCGGCCACCGCATTTTGCGATTTGGCCCAGCGAAAGATCGGGACTCCCCAACTCGGCCAATCCTCGATGCGCTTGGTGCCTGGGTAATCCTGCTGCGTCAAACCCAGTAGCACGATGTGCCCGGTGTGGCTCGACGGGAACCCGGAGACTTCCACGTCGTAGCGCATCAGGTTTTCCTTCGTCGAGAGCTTGTTGTCCTTGCCCTCGAAAAAAGTTTTCTGGAAATACCAGCCCGGCCCCCAGCTCAGCACGCTGCCCACCTTCAGATCCTCGCCAAGGATGTAGCGCATCATGTCGGCCGGGTACACGCCCTCCGTCGGCTTCTCATAATGCGCGCAGCCCGCGGCATGGATGTGATGGTCGCCTGAGTACCAGCCCTGCTTGGCTGGATCAATCCAACGCTCAAGCCGGAAAACCAACTCCATCGGCTCACCGCCCACGTGTACCTTCTGCGACTTCTTCCGATATTCCGGACCGCGGGTGTATTCGATGGCGTAGTCGCCCGGCGGCAACAAAAGTGAATCGCCGTTAGCCCGGTAAACCTGCGGCTGAAATGCGAGGTCGGGAGCCAGCCGCTTGGCCTGCGAGGGATAAACGCGGTCCTCGGCATCGTGCACCAGGAATGATGCGGTAGTGGGCTGGTCATCGGCGTCCAAAACCCGCAGCGTTACCTTGGTCGCGGGCTTGGCCTGAAACAGAAGATCCACCTGGCTGCGAAAACCAAGGTCCTGAGTTCCCTGTCCGACGTTGAATTCCAGGCGCGCCTCGCGCTTGCCTCCATCTCGCGAGAAAAGCTGTAGGATGCGATATTCCACCTCCAGCCCGGAGAGGCGCGGCCGCATAGGCTGCTTGTCGAACATGCGGATATCCAGCCAGCGCCGGTTCACTGCATAGGGTTCGCTACCCGCCAGCATGCCGGCATTCGGGCTCTCCACCGCCAGCACCGGCGTGATGCCCGCCTGGTTGATGACCTTCACCAGGAACGTGCGCCACCCCTGCTCGATCAGCTCCGGCTTAGCCGGGCCTTCCTGTACCTTGACGCGGCTCTCCGGGTTGATCTCGACTCCAACAAGGCAATGCCGGTCGAGGATGTTCTGAATCGCCGCCACGGCAGAAGCACGATCCGCCGGCGTGCCGGCTAGCCGTTTCAGCTCCAGCGTCTCGTCGGCAGGCAGCGGCTCGCCCAAAAACTGGAGCGCTTCCAGCAGCCGCGATACCTGCGCGGCAAGCGGCTGGTGCTCCACCGTCGCCACCACCGGCAGTTGCTGAGCCGCGGCGACGCAAACAAGCAGAATCAGGCAGACCAAGCGCATGCACCACCTCCTGGGGAATTGTACCCGTTTCGGGAAAGCCAAGTTTGTCAGTTATCCCCGAACAGTGTAAGATCGTACCGGAGCGTTTCTGCAAAGCAGGTGAGGTCCCTAATTTTTGATCCAACAGTCAAAAATAGGGAATCCGGCTCGAATGAAACTGCGCTGGTGAGCAAGCTCCGGCTGGGTTGCCCGGAACGGAGAAGCCTAAAGGCGCTCGGCGGATGCCCGCCCCGTTTACAAAAGTGGGGGTCAAAACGGGGGTCGCACGGCCCAGTGGTACGCTCCAACCTCCTCAGCCATCACCGCTCGTGCCGTAATCTTTCGTAACCGGCTATTACCTGCTTCTGACCTAGGTTATTGGCTCTTTGCCTAGGCACACAGTCAAATATTAACCATGTTTCTAACAGTTATCGCTTGCGACTGTTCCATCGGAGGCGCCAACTAAATTACCGCGCTTTTAATGTGTGTTAAAGACAACGTCGCGGACGGCAAATTAACACTCCAAAATCGGCAAAATGGTTAAGATATTTCTAGATTTCACTCAGCTATCCCACGGGGACGTTCGGTGGCGGAAACTCTCGATCTTCTTAGATACTTCGGCCATCTCCGGCGCCGGATCCTCTTTGTGCTCATGATCTGCGGTAGTGCACTGTTCCTGTCACTGGCTACGAGTTTGCTATTGCCGCGCAGATACACGGCGACTGCCAGGATCCTGATTGACCCACCTGCCGGTAGCGATCAGCGCATGCTGATCAATCCCGTTTACATGGAGTCTCTCAAAACGTATGAAGTGTTAGCTTCGAGCGACCATCTCTTTTCGAAAGCCGTCGATCACTTTCGCTTACCCCACTCCGAACCCATTGATCAATTGAAGCACTCCGTCTTAAAAGTTGCCATTCCGCGCAATACCAGGATTTTGGAAATTGCCGCCACCGTGCCTGACGCGCGAACAGCTCAGGCACTGGCGCTGTATCTTGCCCAGCAAGTGGTGGAGCTTAGCCGGCTTTCCACATGCGAAACCGAACGGGACTTGATCGCCAATGCGCAAAACGGGCTGGATGATGCTCGCGCAAAAATGCAGGATGCCGAGCGTGCGTGGGCGGAGTTGGAGAGCGCGCCGGTGAATCAAACGGCAACGCGCTCCATGCATATCGGTATGGCGCAGACGCAACGCGACGCAGCCCGCGGCAGTTTTGAAGCTGCGCAGCGGCGGCTTCAGGAAGCCCGATTAGGTGCGGGATACCGCGGTGAGCGCATGACCATCATCGATCCGGGTGTGGTGCCGGAGCGGCCGTCCTCCCCCAACATCCCACTAAATCTCGTGATAGCTTTGCTGATCAGTCTGGTCGCCGCGCTTTTCTATCTCGCGCTGGATTTCAACTACCGTGGCCACGATGGATTTTCTCTCGGCGAGTGGGAACGCTATCGCGCGCCACGCCGAGCCGGTTAGCCTTACCCGTGGCCTAGACGCATCAACCAGCCGATGCCGAATAGCGCCACGATAAAGCAACCGAAGACGTATAAGCCGTAGTTAAGCCGTTCGCGATCTGTTCGCTTGCTGACCACACCCAAAACCACCGAGGTGAACAGTGCGAATAGGAAGGAAGCCTCGAAGTGCGAAAGAGTCATTTTGGGCATCAGTTCTTCCTCCCGCCGGCGATTTCGTAGGCGTCTACCATCGCCAGAACGTTGAGTAGGCCGGCGGTCACTAGAAATTTTGTCCCATAGTCGTGAACGGCGCCTGCCACGTCCGGTTGGGCGTATCCGAGCCACGTCGTCAGCAGATACAGAATGCCAGACGCGATGTCCCCGGCGAAACCACCCCAGTTAATCAGGACGGTCAGGATATCGCCCGATTGCGGCTTGAACATCGCGCCGCGCATCAGTAGTCCCATCGCGAACATGCAGGTAATCGCGGCCGCCAAAAGCAGGCCGCGGCCCCTGCGCTTCAACAGAAAATGCCCGCCGCCGGGAACCAGCCAGCCCACCGCTACCGGCGCCAGCCAAACGTTTAGTGGCGGCATCGGCTCTTTCGCCGCTTTCTCTTTTGCAGACATGCGTAATTTACCATTGTAGAATATCGGTGAACTGAATGACGCCGCTCTTGCTACTGGCCCTGCTCGCTTCCCCCGATGTGGAACGGCTCACAAAGCAGGTGATCGACTCCGGACGGGTGGTCGAGATCGCGGTCCCACCGTCCCAGCGGCTGGCCCCGCCGCCGAAAATCGCGCCTGGCGCTCCGCCGCTGGTTAGTTTCCGGCTGTTCGACGGCAGGATGCGCCATCGGTTCAGCAACTTGGATCTGGTCTTGGATAATGCGGGCCACTAAATGCACCTGCATCGCCGCATTGCTCGTAACAACTGTTTTCGCTCAGGACCCTGTCGCAAAAGGCATTGAGGAGTTCCGCCAGGGTCACTACGCCGCGGCACAAACTACTCTGGAGCAGGCATTTAAACAAAATCCCGGCAATCTGCACGCACGCACGTTTTTGGCATTATCGCGGGCCGCAACTGGCCGCTGCGATGGCGCGGCAAACGACTTGACAGCGGTTTACGCGGGCCAAAACCCCGACCTTCGGCGGCTGGCTGGGCTTGCGCTGGCGCAGTGCCACATGGCGCACAATCGCGTGGATGCGGCCCTGCCTATAGTGATGGACTTGGAAAAGCAGTTCCCCGCAGATGCCGACGTCTTATACGAAGCCGCGAAACTGCACATGAAAGCATGGAACGACGTGGTGTTCCAGATGTTTCAGAAAACGCCGGCTTCGTATCGCGTGAATCAGATTTCGGCTGAAATCTTCGAAGTCCAGGGACGGTACGGGGACGCGGTTGCCGAGTACCGGAAAGCGATCGAGAAAAATCCGGCGGCGGTGAATCTGCATTTCCGGCTGGCCCGCGCTCTGCTGATGCAATCGCATACGCCGGAGGTGATGGACGAGGCTTTCAAGGAATTCGAAGCGGAATTGAGGCTGAACCCGAATGACGCGGTAGCGGAATATGAAATCGGCCAAATCCTACTGGCCGAGAACAAGGCGCAAGACGCCGCGCCGCGATTCGAGCGCGCACTGGCGCTGTCTCCTGATTTTGCGGAAGCGCTGCTCGCGGTGGCGCGGATGCGGTCGGACGCCAAACGCAACAACGAAGCAATTCAGTTGCTCGAGCGGGCAGTGCGCCTCCAGCCGGAAAACGAATCCGCGCACTACAACTTAATGCTCGCGTACCGGAACGCGGGCCGAAATGAGGATGCTCTGCGCGAGAAGGCGGTGATCGACAAGCTGCAGAGCCCGCCCGCCGGCGAATTCACCGAGTTTCTCAAGAAGCTCGGTGAAAAAGCGCCCAACCAGTGAAGCGAATCGCTCTCCTCGGACTTCTGGCCGCAGCCGCCAACGCTCCCGAACTGCCGGATTTCCGAAATGTTGCCGCACAGGCGGGGCTGGTCCAGAGTTTTCCAAACGGCGGCAGCGAATCCAAAAAATACATCGTCGAAACCACGGGCAGCGGAGCGGCGTTTATTGACTACAACAACGACGGGCTGCTCGACATTTTCCTGCTCTCCGGACCGGGCGGCACGAACCGTTTGTATCGCAACGACGGTAACGGCCATTTCACCGACGTCACCGAAGAGACAGGACTCAAGAGCGATGGCTGGAGCCAGGGCGTATGCGCCGGCGATTTTGATAACGACGGCTTCACTGACCTCCTGGTCACATCATGGGGCGGCCTGGCGCTCTATCACAACGTGGGCGGGCGGCGATTCGAGAACGCGACGATCAAGGCCGGACTGAAGCAGGATCGCGCTCGCTACAACACTGGGTGCGCGTTTCTCGACTACGACAACGACGGCCGCCTCGACATCTTCGTCGCGAACTACGTGAAATTCGATTTCGCCACCACCCCGAAGCCCGGCGAAAATCCGTACTGCTGGTACCGCGACCTGGCGGTGAACTGCGGGCCTCGCGGGCTGCCGTTCGATCGCAACATTCTTTACCATAACAACGGCGACGGCACGTTCACCGATGTCTCCGGCGCATCGGGCATCTCGAAACCCAATCAGAGTTACTGCCTGGGCGTTCTCACCGGCGACTTTAATCAGGACGGCCGGACCGATATCTTCGTCGCCTGCGACCAGACGCCGTCATTGCTTTACATCAACCGCGGCAACGGCACGTTCAGCGAAGAGGCCGTGTTACGTGGCGCGGCGTTCGACGAAAACGGCAAGGCCATGTCGGGCATGGGCGCTACGTCCGCGGACTATGACGGAGACGGCAAGCCCGACATCTTCCGTACAAATTTCTCCGATGAGCGCGAGACGCTCTACCACAACCGCGGCGGCGCGGATTTCGACGATGCGACGATCAGCGCCGGCCTGGCGCGCAACACACGCTGGGTAGGCTGGGGATGTGGCTTCTTCGATTTCGATAACGACGGTTGGAAAGATCTGCTGCTGGTTAACGGCCACGCGTTTCCGGAGGTGGATCGGCTGAATATCGATATCCACTACAAGGACCGAGCGATCCTCTATCACAACAACGGCAACGGCGCCTTTAGCGATATTTCGGAGCGTGCCGGACCGGGCATCCTCGAGCGCCATGCCGCGCGCGGCGCCGCATTTGGCGATTATGATAACGATGGCTCGGTCGAAGTCCTGGTCAACAATCAAAACGAGCCGCCGTCATTGCTGAAGAATGCCCGGAAGTCCGCGGGAAACTGGGTGATCTTGAAATTGGAGGGCGTTAAGTCGAACCGCAGCGCCATCGGTGCGCGCGTGCGCCTCACCGCTGGTGGCCGAACGCAGATCGATGAAGTGCGCAGCGGCGGCAGCTATCTTTCGCAAAACGATTTGCGGCTGCATTTCGGTTTAGGAACGGCGACAAAGGTCGAGGAGGTGCAAATCTTGTGGCCGAGCGGCATCCGGCAGCTCGCGCGGAATCTCGACACAGGCCGTGTGATCACACTGCGCGAGCCGGTAGAATGACAGTTATGATCCCGCGTAGGATTTACGCTGGCTTTGCATCGCTGACGTTAGGGGCCGCTCTTTGTGTGGCGAGCGACTCATCGATGGACCGCTCAACGCTGCGCGGCCTCAAGGCACTGAAGGTTGTCGTGGACTCACCGGCCCCGGAGGTCGAGCGCGAAGGCGTCTCGGGCGACGGTTTACGCATCACCATCGAGCAAAAGCTTCGCGAGGCGGGAATCACCGTCGACCACGACGCGGTCGAGTTCCTGGGCCTCAACATTTCGTCGGCACGGCCACCGCGGAAGACGCTGATGTCGAAAGGGCCCATCTCACTTGTCATCAATATGGGCTTGTATCAGATCGTACTATTGAACCGCGATAAGACGACCAAGACCGTGACCGAGACCTGGGGAGACCAGAGAGTGGCGCCCGCCGCGCCCAAAGCGATTGAGCACACAGTTTCCGACGCGGTAGACGACCTGGTCAGCGAGTTCATCACCGCCTACCGTGTGGTGAATCCAAAGCAGTAGGAAGCCGTGAAAAATTGGTCGGGCGTGCCCGACCACTACAAATGCTCTTGTAAATCGTCGTAGCGGCCGAGCATGCTCGGCCTAATCTGTCCGGACAGGCTGTTCAACCGATTTTTTCACGGCATTTAGCGCTCAGCTCGCGGTTGCGTAACTAGCAGACATCGTGTGCACTTTGCGCACCCACACTGCGAGCAGAACCGAGCCAATCAGAATCAGGGCGACGCAGAGCCCCGCCCACAGCCCGACGGCGCCCCAGCTCATTTCGAAGCAAAGGACATACCCGAGCGGTAGTCCGAGCAGCCAATAGAGCAGGAGATGACAAATCATGGGGGTACGCGTGTCGCCGGCGCCTCGCAGCGCACCGGTCGCCACGGTTTGGAGGCCATCGAAAAGCTGGAAGGCTGCGGCCACGGCCAATAGCGAAATGGCAGTGCGGATCACGGCGCGATCGGTAGTGAAGACGCGCGCGACATACGCCGGCACAGCGAGCAGAACCACTCCGGCACCGGTCATGAAGGTGGCGCCGAGCCCCATCGCCACCCAGCCCGCGCGCCCCGCGGCGTGCACGTCACCTCGACCCAAGGCCTGGCCCACGCGGACAGCCGCCGCGGAGCTGATACCGAGTGGGACCATGTAGGTGAAACTCGCCACATTGAGGGCAATCTGGTGCGCGGCCAGAGACAGCGGATCGAGAGTACCGATCAGCGCAGTGGCCGCCGCGAACACTCCCACCTCAAGAGAAAGCTGCGTGGCTGCGGGCAGTCCCAGCCGCACAAGGTCGCGGATTCGACGGAAGTCGGGCGCGAGCGGCGCGTCAAACAGCCCGGTGCGGCGGGCAGCGGCGTCGTAGAGCAAATAGATGCCGAGCACCAGAACCATGTAGAAGCGCGAAACACACGTCGCCCAACCCGAGCCTTCCGCGCCCATCGGGCGAAAACCGAAATGGCCATAAACCAGGATCCAGTTTCCGGCGACGTTGATCACGTTCGCACTAATCAGGGCAAACATGATGGGGGCGACGCGATTCATAGCTTGCAGGTAACGGCGCAGAGCGAAGTACAACAGCAGCGGAAATGTGCTCCACATGATGGCCATCAGATACGGCACGGCCTGGCGGAGCACCGATGGATTGATCCCAAACCGCTCCAATAGCGGCACCCAGCACCAAACCAGCAACATGAGCGCCGGCGCGAGCGGCAGGCACAAGTAAACGGCGTTGATGAGCGAGTGATGGCAATCCATCACGCGGCGCGCGCCGAAAGATTGCGAAACGAGCGTGTCCAGGCCCAGCATCAGACCGCTTCCGAAAATCGCCACGGCGTAGAAGAGCACGCTGCCCAGGCTCACCGCGCCGATGGCTTCGGCGCTTACGCGGCCCACCATCATGGTGTCTACTATGCCCATGCCCATCCAGCCAAGCTCCGCCATCACCAATGGCGCTGCCAGTTGGAGCATGGGACGAAGTTCCTGGCGGAGAGTGGCGATGTAGCGAACCATGACGCGAGCCTGGGAGACAGCCGAAAGCGAGAAGGGGAACTGGCTCCATCGATCGTAGCATGCGAAACGGCGGTCAACGATCGTATACAACCATCTAATGTTTTGGGGTAATCGCCAAATCTCTGCGAATCGCGGACAATGAGTTTGATGGTCAAAGAAACTCGTCCAGGAAGTGAAAAAGCGCACGACATTCTCGGGCTGGAGCACCACAACCCTCTGGATGTCTTCTTCTCGCCTCATAACGTAGCCGTGATTGGCGCCACCGAAGCGCCTGGGAGCGCGGGCCGCACGGTTCTATGGAACCTGATCAACAGTCCGTTCGGGGGCACCGTGTTTCCGGTGAATCCGAAGCGCCCGAATGTGCTCGGCATCCGGGCGTACCCGAATATTGCCGCGGTGCCGGATCAAGTGGATCTCGCCGTGGTCGTCACACCCGCCAAAACGGTCCCGGGCGTCATCCACGATTGCGTGGACGCAGGCATCAAAGCAGCCATCGTAATCTCCGCCGGATTCAAGGAAATCGGAAAAGCCGGCGCCGATCTGGAGCAGCAGGTGCTCCAGGAAGCGCGGCGCGGACAAATGCGCATCATCGGCCCAAATTGCCTGGGCGTGATGAGTCCTCTTAGCGGCTTGAACGCCACGTTTGCCACCGCCATCGCCCGGCCCGGCAATGTCGCGCTGGTCAGCCAGAGCGGAGCGTTGTGCACGGCGATTTTGGATTGGAGTTTGCGCGAGCAAGTTGGGTTCAGCGCGTTTCTCTCCATCGGCTCCATGCTCGACGTCGGTTGGGGCGACCTGATCGAATACCTGGGCGATGATCCGCGCACGCGCAGCATCATCATTTACATGGAATCGATCGGTGATGCGCGCGCGTTTATCTCAGCCGCGCGCGAGGTAGCGCTCAGCAAGCCGATCATCGTCATCAAGGCGGGGCGCAGCGCGGCGGCGGCAAAGGCGGCAGCCTCGCATACCGGTTCGCTTGCCGGCAGCGATGAAGTGCTCGAAGCCGCGTTCCGCCGATGCGGCGTGCTCCGTGTGAATAACATTTCGGACTTGTTCTACATGTCCGAGGTTTTGGCCAGGCAGCCGCGGCCGGCCGGCCCACGCCTGACGATCCTGACAAACGCCGGCGGGCCTGGCGTGCTTGCGACCGACTCTCTGATGGCGCTGGATGGCAAGCTGGCGGAGATTTCGCCGGAGACCACCGCCGCGCTCAACGAATTCCTCCCGGCCGCGTGGAGCCATGGCAACCCGATCGACATCCTCGGCGATGCCGATCCGGAACGCTACGCCAAAGCCGTGGCAGTGGCGGCGAAAGACCCGGGGACGGATGGATTGTTGGTCATCATGACGCCGCAGGGCATGACCGACCCGACGCAAATCGCTGAAAAGCTGAGACCGTACGCCAAGCTGGACGGCAAACCGATCCTGGCGAGCTGGATGGGCGGCGTGGAAGCGGCGGGTGGCGAGGACATCCTCAACAGTGCGGGCATTCCGACGTTTCCGTACCCGGACACTGCCGTGAAGGTGTTCGAGTACATGTGGCACTACACGTACAATCTGCGCGGACTTTATGAGACACCGGCTCTTTCCCCGGAAGCCGATTCCACGGGTCGCGTGCAAGCCTGCGCTCTGATCGCGGGCGTGCGCCAGTCCGGCCGCACGATTCTGACCGAGGCGGAATCGAAGCAGCTACTGGCGCTCTACGGCATCCCTACCGTACAAACGCTGGTGGCGCGAACGCCAGAGGAAGCAGCGAAGTTCGCGGGCGAGATCGGTTATCCGGTGGTTCTGAAGCTGCACTCGGAGACCATTACTCACAAAACCGATGTGGGCGGCGTGCAATTGAATCTGGGGGATGAGGCCGCCGTACGCCGCGCCTGGACCGCGATCGAGACGGGAGTCCGCGAGAAAGCCGGGCCCGGACATTTTCAGGGTGTAACCGTTCAACCCATGGTTTCGCGGGACGGCTATGAGCTGATTGTCGGGAGCAGCATTGACGCGCAGTTCGGACCGGTGCTGCTGTTCGGCTCGGGCGGCGTGATGGTGGAGGTGTACAAAGACCGCTCGCTCGCGCTTCCGCCGCTGAACACCACGCTCGCGCGGCGCATGATGGAGCAGACGAAGATCTTCACGGCCCTGCAAGGCATTCGCGGGCGAAAGCCGATCGCACTGGAGGATCTCGATCAGCTTCTGGTGCGCTTCAGCCGCCTGGTGGTGGAGCAGCCATGGATCAAGGAGATCGACATCAATCCGCTCATGGCCTCGCCGGAACGGCTGCTGGCGCTCGATGCGCGCGTGATCGTTTTTGACCAGTCGACGCGCGAGCAGGACTTGCCGCACACGGCAATCCGGCCGTATCCGGTGCAGTACGCCGGCACGTGGACCATGAAGGACGGGACGCGCGTTAACATACGTCCGATTCGCCCCGAGGATGAACCTCTGATGGTGGAGTTCCACAATCGGCTTTCTGAGCGCAGCGTCTATTTCCGCTACTTTCACCTGTTGAATCTGAGCCAGCGCACGGCCCACGAGCGCTTGACGCGCATGTGCTTCATCGATTACGACCGCGGCATGGCCCTGGTGGCCGAGCGTGAAAATCCCGATGGCGGGCACGAGCTCCTGGGAATCGGCCGGCTAACGCGTTTACACGGCACTGGCGATGCCGAGATGGCAGTGTTAGTGAGCGATGATTTTCAGGGCCGCGGCCTCGGGTCGGAACTGATCGCGCAGCTCATCAAGATCGCTAAAGAGGAAAAGATGGAGCGCATCACCGCGGACATCTTGGCCGAGAATCGCACCATGCAGCGCGTCTGCGAACGCTTGGGCTTCCAACTCAAGTACGATCCGGACGACGCCACCGTCAAGGTGACCATGCAGCTCGCTCAGTAGCCTTCCTGCCCGGACCGCACTTTGCCCGCGAACCGGCGGTAGGTAAAGAGAAAGTATCCAATCGCGAGCGCGATGCCGGGAACAAACCACCAGAGGCCAACGCGTAGGCCGTAACTGGCTGCCGCGGCATTCGAAATGGTCAGCCCGAACTGAGGACCTAAGCTCGACGGCAGGACATACGGGTAAAGCCCGAACGCCGCGCTCACCAGCATGGCGGCAATAAATGCCGATGAAGCCAGGAAGGACGCTGCAGTGCGCCGTGGAGTCCAAAGGCGTACCAGCACAAGCGCAATCACCGCACACACCGGAAAAACATAGCCCCAGGGACGCGCCGAGAAACTGGCCCAAAGCTGCGGCTGAACGGCGAAGCTCAACGCCGTGATCAGCACCACCAAGCCGGCAACAGCCCACCAGGTACGCAAGGCCAGCCGGCGGCAACGCTCTTCCAGCGGCCCCTCGGTTTTCAAGGCGACCCAAAGCGCGCCGTGCTGCATCATTGTGGCGAACGCAGCCACACCGATAACCACCGTGTACCAGTCTAAAATGCCGAGCGCGCCCGCGACTCCGAAGTTAGTCCACAGCGGCAGAAAGAAGAAGCCAGAGGCGTCCAGCGGTACGCCGCGCACCACATTTCCCAAGGCCGCGCCGAAAAATATCGCGAGCAGCGCACTCGCGCCCCCGAACACGGCATCCCAAAGCGGACGCCAGACCGGGCTCTCCACGTGACTGCGAAATTCAATCGAGATGCCGCGCAGCATCAACAGCCAAAGGACCATCATCAGTGGAAGATAGAAGCCGCTGAAACTCGCGGCGTACAGCGCGGGAAAGGCAAAGTAAAGCGTACCGCCGCCCGCCAGCAGCCACACTTCGTTGCCATCCCAAAACGGCCCGATAGATTGGAGCACCTGCCGCCGTTCGTCGTCCGAGTGCGCCACAAAAAGGTGAATGATCCCGGCGCCCAGATCGTAGCCGTCCAGTACCACGTAGGTCGCGACCATCAAAGCCACCAGGCAGAACCATAGAGTTTCCAGCATGGTTGTCTCTCCTTACGTCTTCGCGGCCGCTTCCGGGCCGTGCTCGATCTCGCGATACACCAGGAACAGGAACAGAATCGCGAGCAGCCCGTACATCCCCATAAAACCGAGAAGGGTGAACAGGCCGTTGCCCGCTGAGACGAGCGGCGAAGGGCCGGCGGCTGTGCGCATCAGACCGTAGATGAGCCAGGGCTGGCGGCCGACTTCCGCCGTGATCCAGCCCGCCGTGGTGGCGATGTAGGGGAACGGGAAGGTCAGCATCAGCACCCACAGCAGCCAGCGCGTGTCAAAGAGCTTTGCACGTGCCAACTGCACCATGGAGAGCGTCATCACCGCGATGAAGACGGTTCCGAGGCCAACCATGATGTGATAACTGAAATACAACAGCGGGATGTTGTCGGGCCATAGATCGGACGGAAACGCATCGAGTCCCTTGACCCGCGCGCCCCAGCGGCGGTAGGTCAGAAAACTCAAGGCTCGCGGGATCACCAGCGGATTGTCGAGTCTCTTGTTCTCCACATCCGGCTGGCCGATGACCACCAGCGGTGCGCCCTCTGCCGATTCGAACAATCCCTCCATCGCGGCCAGCGTCACGGGCTGATGTTCCGCGATCATCTTGCCCTGTCCGTCGCCGGTGGGAAACATCATCAACAGAGTTGCGATAAAGCCCGCCGTCACACCCACGCGCACAAACGTGCGGCCGTAAACATCGTGCTTGTCCGCCAGCAGGTAGAACGCTCCCACCGCGGCCATCACGAAGCTCGCGGTGACCACCGCGCCGGTCATGTTATGCAGGTACTGCCAGAGCGTCCAGGGGTTAAAGATCAACTCTTGAAAACTGCGCAGCAGAATATCGCCATTAGGACCTACGCTGTAGCCGACTGGGTTTTGCATCCAGGCGTCGGTCGCAATGATGAAAAATCCGGACAGCCAGGAGCCGGCGAAAACCAGTACTGCCGCCACCCAATGCAAGAACGCGCCCAGCCGCTTTTCACCGAAGATGAGCAGGCCGAGGAAAGTCGACTCCAGAAAGAATGAGAAAACGCCCTCCATGGCCAGCGTTTGGCCCAGCACACCGCCGGCGGCCTTGGAGAATTTCGCCCAGTTGGTGCCGAACTGAAATTCCATGGGGATGCCGGTCACCACGCCCATGGCGAAGTTGATGGCGAAAATCTTGGTCCAAAATCGCGCGCAGCGGTTGTAGTGCTCGTTGCCCGTACGCAGCGCCATGGTCTTCAGCACCACCAGCAACAGTGCCAGGCCCATGGTGAGCTGTGGAAAAATGTAGTGAAACGTTACGGTGAATGCGAATTGAAAGCGATCGATGGCGAGCGCTGTGTTCATTGCCGCACCTCAGCTTACAACTGAAATTGCGCCCCCGATGGTTTAGTGTATCCTGAATCTCGACCCCATGTTGTTGCAGATCGAAACCAGGCGAATTGAACCCGACATCACGGTGCTCGAGCTGACCGGCAAGATTTCGCTGGGGCGCGAAAGCCAGAGGATCGAAACATTGGTGCAGGATCTGTTACGCCAGGAACAAAAGAAGATCATTCTGGACATTTCGCGTGTCGACCACCTGGACAGCACCGGCATCGGCATACTCGCCTACTGTTACGGAACGGTGAACCGGAGCAATGGAGAACTGCGTATCGCCGGGGCCAGCGGGAAAGTGCTGCACCTGCTGCAAATGACCCGCCTCGACGGCGTACTTCCGCTCAGCAACTCAGTGGAGGCAGCGCGGGCCAGCCTGGGTGGCAAGCCGCCGGGCTAACAAAGCAAGGCGGCCTTGCTGAACTTTTGGAATGAGCCACAATGGACCGTAGCGCGCGCTTATGCCAACTCCGGAAGAAGTAGCTTGGGCGAAGTTTCGCGTCGGCGCCATGATCGGCTGCGCCATGGGGATCCTTGCCGTGCTGATCTACCTGCTGATGGGGGGCGCGGACGCCTTTCAACCCTCTGCCAGCGTCTATGCGTACTTGAAGGATCTAGGAGGCGTCCAGAAAAATTCGGCGGTCCAATTCAACGGCATCCACGTAGGAGAGGTGTCGAAAGTTGCGCTTTCGGGATTGAAAGATCCAAACAAGGCCGTACGCATCGATCTCGCGATCGAAAATCGGTATCTGAACGCCATCCCCTTGGATTCCACGGTCGAAGTGACGGCGGAAAACGTTCTGGACGACCAGTTCGTCAATATCATCGAAGGCAAGAACCCACAGCATCTGACGTCGGGCGCTGAGCTTCGGCCCGCGCCAACTCCGGCCATCAACCCGGCTGAAATACTGCAGGGAGGCCGTCAGATTCTCGCGCAGTTGGATGCCGTGGTTCGCGATATGGAAACCGGCCATGGCAATGTGGGGCAGCTGGTCAGAGGCGACGAAATTTACAACAGCATGCTGAGCAAAGTCAGCGAATTTCAGCGCGCCATTCATGCCGCAGTAAATAAAGACACCCTCAGCGGCCGGCTGATCTTCGATGAAACTTACTACGACAAGCTAGAGGCTCCGGCGAAACGGTTGGACCATGCGCTCGCCGATTGGCAGGCAGGTCAAGGCAGCACCGGAAAGCTTCTGAAGGACCCGGCGCAGTATGAGCAGTTGCGCAAGTCCGTGGGGAATCTGAACCGCGCGCTCGCTGACCTGAACGCCGGAAAAGGTTCGGGTGGAAAGTTGCTAAAAGACGACGAACTATACCGGCGCATCAACCGCATTGTTGACGATCTGAACGCACAAATTGACGCGTTCAACTCCGGTGAAGGCGCCCTGGGGCAGTTCATGGCCAATACCAGCATGTACGAAACTCTCCAAGGCAGCACGAAGAATCTGCAAGATATGCTGCACGCACTGCGCGAGGACCCCAAAAAATTCCTCCGCCCAAAACTGTTCTAACTTACAGCAGCCACCGCAAAGCGATGTGCACCAGGCTCAGGAGAATGGCGCCCAGCAGAGCGGGTGCGAAGCCTTTCACACGGAACCCCCGCAGCAGCGCGGCAGCCACTTTCAGCATGAGGGCGTTGATCACGAAGAGAAAAGCGCCCAACGTGATCAAAGTCAGTGGGAACGTCAGGATCTTGAGAAAGAACCCGAGTGTCGCATTCACCAGACCTATGACCACCGCCGCGATCAGGGCGGTGCCGAAACCATCGATCTCAATGCCCGGCACGATTGCCGCCACGATCATCAGGCTCACCGCGCTGACCAGCCAGTTGACGAGCAGATGCCGCATGGTTTTCGATTGTACTCTATGGCGAAACTCTATACCGGCACCTCGGGATTCGCATATCCAAGCTGGAAGCCACGCTTCTATCCGGAAAAATTGCCGGAAAAGAAATTTCTCGAGCACTACGCGAGCCGCTTAAACTGCGTTGAGATCAATTACACCTTTCGCCGGCTGCCGGCCGCGACCACGCTAGAAAACTGGGTGAAATCCACTCCAACCGGATTCTGCTTTGCGTGCAAGGCCAACCAGCGGATCACACATATCCTGCGGCTAAAGAATGCGGAAGCGGCGGTTGAGCTATTCCTGCGAATGATCGACCCGTTACGTACCGCCCGAAGGCTTGGGCCGATCTTATTTCAGCTTCCGCCTACGGTGAAGTACGATATGGCGGTGCTCACTGACTTTCTCGCGCTCTTGCCTCCTGACTTGCGCTTCAGCATGGAGTTTCGCCATACTTCCTGGCTCCAGGATGACGTGTACGCCGCCCTTCGCCAACGCAATGTTTCGCTCTGTGTGGCGGAATCCGATAAATTGGAAATCCCCGAAGTAATTACCGCGGACGTTGTATATTACAGGTTGAGAAAGCCGGAGTATACCGAGGAAGAGCGGAAATCGATCGCCGAGCGCGCGAAGGAGTTACTCGCGCAGGGCAAGGACCTTTACTTATTCTTCAAACACGAAGAAACTCCCGAAGGCGCGCTCTACGCCGAGGAGTTAGCCGCCGCCTTGTGATCGGCGGCGTTTCTTTGCCACGGCCTGCTCGGGCGCTTCTGCCTCGGCGTCTTCTTCACCAGCTGCCGCGACGGCCGTATGTACCGGCTTTTTCTGCTCCGCCAGGCTCCTCTTGAGGGCTTCCATGATGTCAATGACGGGAGCGATATGCGGCGTGGGGGTCTCCACCACACTGTTGCCTTCTAACTTCGCCTCAATCATTTTTTGGAGATTGAGCCGGTAGTTATCGACATACTTTCCAGGCTCGAATTCGGCAATGAGTGACTCAATCAGCATTTTAGCCAGAGCCAGCTCTTTCTCTTTTACCTGAGTCGTGTCTGTACGGAACTCCTCAACCTGCCGAATTTCATCGGCATAATACATCGTGTGCAGCAGCACGCCTTTGTTCCCCGGACGCAAGATCACGATGTGCTCGCGATTGTGCATCGCTACTTTCGCGATGCCGTAGTACTTTGACTCGCGCAAAGCCTGGAAGAGCAGCGCATAGGGCTTCTCGCCGCCTTCGTCCGGTGCCATGTAGTAAGAACTCTCGAGGTAAATCGGATCCACCTCGTCGGCCTTCACGAATTCGAGGATCTCCATTACCTTCGCCGTCTTCGGCGCCACCTTCTTGATGTCCTCGTCGTCGATCTCGACGTAGCGGTCCTTTTCGTATTCGTAACCCTTTACCAGTTCGCTGCGGGGAACCGGCTTGTCTTCCGCCTGGCAATAGATCATCTGCTTGATGCGCGAGTGATCCGTTTTGTGAAGCATGTTAAAACTGATGGTCTCGCCGCGCGCGGCGCTGAATAACCGCACGGGAAAAGAAACGAGACCGAAAGTCAGATGTCCCTTCCAGACGCTGCTCGCCATGTATGCAACCTCACTTCCGCAGCTACAATAGGCTCGAGGGGCCCTTTAACACCGATATCATGACATAGAGAGGTTTTCAACATTTTCAGATGTCTTTGAACGAATACGTTCGCAAACGGTCGTTCCAGTCCACCCCCGAGCCCAAACCGGCGGGACCAGCCGCCCCCGCCACCGGCGACAGCTTTTGCGTGCAGCGCCACGACGCTACCCGCCTGCACTACGATTTCCGGCTTGAAGTGGACGGCACCTTGAAATCATGGGCCATTCCCAAGGGTCCGACTCTCGATCCCGCGCCCAAGCGCCTGGCCGCCATGGTGGAGGACCACCCGCTCGAATACGGTAGTTTCGAAGGAAATATACCGAAAGGCAACTACGGCGCGGGCAGCGTCATGCTCTGGGACCGTGGCACTTATGAGGTCCTGGGCGATAAAACCCCTCAGGAGCAGCTTGCGCGGGGCGACTTCAAATTCAAGTTACACGGCGAGAAGCTGAAGGGTGAGTTTGCCCTCGTTCTGATGAAAGGGCGCGGCAAAGGCAACGAGTGGCTGCTGCTCAAGAAGAGAGACGCGGAGGCGCGGCCGGGCTGGGATGCCGAGCAGTACGCCTTCAGCGTGGCCACAGGCCGCACCCAGGAGGAAATCGCCAAAGACATGCCGGCGCGCGAACAGGCCGAGCCTGCCCCTAAAAAAAAAACTCCGCGCAACACAGTAAGCTCAGCCGAAAGCTCCATCGACCCCGCGGCTCTCCCCGGAGCCGTCCGCGCCCCCATGCCGGCTTCGATCGTGCCCATGAAATCCTTTCTGGCCGACAAGCCGCCGAAGGGTGACGACTGGCTCTTCGAGATCAAATGGGACGGCGTTCGCGCCATTTGCTTCGTGGATGAAAAATCCGTCCGCATGACCTCGCGCACCGGCCACTCCTGTGAACGGCAATACCCCGAGCTCAGCGTGATTGGTCACCAAATCGCGGCCAAGCAAGCCGTGCTCGACGGTGAAATCGCGGTGCTCGATAAGAACGGCGTTTCCAGCTTCGGCCTCATTCAGCCGCGCATCGCGGTTGCCGACCCGAATGCCATTGCTCATCTCGCGCGCCGTACGCCGGTGACTTTGTTTGTCTTCGACCTGCTGTATCTGGATGGTTACGATCTTCGTAACGTTCCCTTGATCGAACGGAAGCGCGTTTTGCAATCTATTCTGAAGCCTTCGACCGTGATGCGATTCTCCGAGCACTTCGTCAACCTGGGGGATGAGATGTTACAGGCCGCACGCGCCACCGGTCTCGAGGGGATACTCGCAAAACGGGCTCAGAGTAAGTACCAGTCCAAGCGCAGCCAGGACTGGCTCAAGATCAAGATCGTCAGTCAGCAAGAGTTCATCATTTGCGGCTACACCACCGGCGAACGCGACTACTTCAGCTCGCTCGTCCTGGGACAAAATGACAACGGCAAGCTTGTTTACGTGGGAAACGTCGGCACGGGTTTCGACCAGAGCCTCCTCGAGTTGATCTACCGCCGCATCGAGCCCCTCAGCACCACACGATCTCCATTCGCCGAAACCCCGCAGATGTTGCGCGAGGCCATCTGGGTGCGTCCCGAGGTGGTCTGCGAAGTGAAGTTCGCAAGTTGGACGGAGGATGGCCGCTTGCGCGCCCCCGTCTTTCTGGGATTGCGGCCGGACATCGAACCCGAGGAATGCGTGCGCGAAACAACCGCGCCGCTGGAGGAGAAGCCCACGCCAGGCGTCCGCCCAGCGCTGCTTTCGGGCAAAGCAGAAGAAGCGATAGTGACCGTGAACGGCCAGCGCCTGAAATTCACGCACTTGAATAAAGTCTTCTACCCCGCCGAAGCGTACACCAAGCGCGACTTACTTTACTATTACGACGCCGTTGCCGATCTGCTCCTGCCCTATCTCCGCGACCGGCCACTCTCTCTCAAGCGCTATCCGGACGGCATCGCCGGCGAATTCTTCTTCCAAAAAGATACCCACGATCGTGTCCCGTCCTGGATCCGCGTGGAACCGATTTACTCCGAACACAAGAAGGCGCCCACACGCTTCGTGCTGGCTGATGATCGCGCGGCGCTGCTGTATCTGACCAATCTAGGCTGCATCGATCAGAATCCGTGGATGAGCCGCGTGGGCACGCTGGAATGCCCGGACTTCATGCTCATCGATCTCGATCCGCAAGGCTGCGAGTTCGATCGCATCATTGAAGCGGCGCAGCTCGTACGCAAGAAACTGGACCTGGTTGGCCTGGAAGGATATCCGAAAACTACAGGCGGAGACGGCATGCACATCTATGTGCCGGTTGAGCCCGTTTACTCATACGAGCAAGTACGCTCGTTCGCGGAGATCATTGCCCGCGTTGTCGCAACGGAACGGCCCGATCTTTTCACCACGCCTCGACCTGTAGCCCGCCGCGAGCAGGGCAAAGTCTATTTCGATTACTTGCAGATCGGCGAATCCAAGACCATCGCCGCGCCCTACGTCGTGCGTGCGTATCCGGGAGCGCCTGTCGCAACCCCGCTCGCCTGGCGCGAAGTAGCGCCCGGTCTGCTACCCTCCCAGTTCCATCTACGGAACGCTCTCGATCGTTTCTCTCGCGTCGGAGACCTGTTTGAGCCGGTATTGAAGAAGCCGCAGCGTTTGGAACCCGCCATCGAGAAACTGGACAAAATCGTTCGGCCTCAACCGCGCTGACTAATGATGATGGTGATGGTGCTCATGGCTCTCCCCCGCGTCCACGGGAATGACGCACCCGTTCTCTGAAACCGCGCAGCCCACGTGTTCGAATTGCACCGTAGTGTGGCAGATCTGAAAGCGCTCGGCCAGCAGGTCGTTCAAGCACTTCAGCGTGCACTCGCTCGCCGAGGGTGGCAAATCCTGAATGAGCACGTGACAGCTCAGCGCGCGCGTGTTCGAACCCAGGTTCCAGATGTGCAGATCGTGAACATCCAGCACTCCCTCCACCTCGCACATCGCCGAACTTACCGATGGCAAGTCGAGCCCGCGCGGCAAACCCTCCAGCAGAATGTTCAACGATTCCTGGATGATGTCCCATGCCGTCCATACGATCAGTGCGCCGATCAGGATCGAGAGCACGGGGTCGATCTGCTGCCACCCGGTGTACCGGATCGCGGCTGCGCCGATCACGATGCCAATCGAACCCAGCAAATCGCCCAGCATATGAACGAAGGCGCTGCGAATATTGATGTCGTGGTGGCGGGCGATGCGTAGCCCCCACATGATGCCCCCATTCAGCACCAGGCCTCCGCCCGCCACCACCATCATCACCGTCTCATGTACCGGCTGAGGTCGCAGCAATCTCTGATAGCCCTCGTAGAAGATCCAAACCGCCAGCGCCACCAGAGTCAATGCGTTGACGAATGCCGTCAACACGCCCGCGCGCTGATACCCGAAAGTTTTGGTTTCGTTCGCCGGCTTCGACTGCAGATAAAACCCGAACCACGCGAGCAGCAGAGCCAGAGCATCCGTGAAGTTGTGCCCGGCGTCGGATAGCAGCGCAAGACTGTGGGCCTGAATTCCGGCGATGAACTCAACGACGACAAATGCGCCGGTGGCGATCAATGACCACCACAGAACCCGCCCTGTCCCGCCTCCGTGATGATGCGAGTGCACTCAAATCCTCTCTTTTATTTTACTGCGAGGTTGTGGGAAACTTCTGTTTCATCGCGGCGTAATCAGCCCGCCCAGCTTGTCCTGTTCGCCCGAGCTCGATCGCGGGAAGCGAGTGGAATAGGCTTCCAGATACTTGAGGCCGGATCCGGTGTTGTAAAGGACGATCTTCTCATCTGGCTCCAGAAAGCCGCTTCTGAGCAGTTTCTCCAGCGCCGAAACACATGCCGCGCCCTCCGGTGCCACGAACAGCCCTTCTTCGGTAGCGAGCTGGATACCGGCATCCAGCAATTCCGCGTCGCTCACTGCGACCGCCGTCCCGCCGCTCTCACGTACGGCCTTTAGAATTAGAAAATCGCCCAACGGCTTGGGAACACGCAGCCCGCTGGCCACCGTGCTCGCGTTCTCCCAAAATTCGCTGCGCGCCGCACCTTTTTCGAAGGCCCGAACCACCGGCTGGCAGCCTTCCACCTGTACAGCGATCATTTTTGGCCGCTTCGCGCCGATCCACCCCAGCTCCTCCATCTCACTGAAAGCCTTCCACATGCCGATCAGGCCCACGCCGCCGCCGGTGGGATAAAAAATAGCATCGGGCAGTTCCCAGCCCAACTGCTCGGCGAGTTCGTACCCCATTGTCTTTTTGCCCTCAATGCGATACGGCTCTTTGAGCGAGGTGATGTCAAACCAGCCCTCCCGTTGCGCGCCGGCCGCGACAAGTTTGGCGCAATCGCTGATCAACCCATCCACCAGCGTGACGTGGGCTCCGTAAGCCTTGCATTCAATGAAGTTTGCCTGCGGGACATCACGCGGCATGAAGATATGGGCCTCGATTCCGGCCGCCGCTGCGTACGCGGACATCGCGCTGGCGGCATTTCCCGCCGAGGGAATGGCAAGTTTGTGAATTCCCAGCTCAACGGCCATCGAAACGGCGCAGGAAAGGCCCCGCGCTTTGAACGATCCCGTGGGATTCAGGCCTTCGTCTTTTAACCAAAGTTGATTCGCACCAACACGATGGCCCAGGCGTTTGGTGCGGACGAGGGGCGTCATGCCTTCGCCCAGTGAGATAATAGAAGTTTGTCGCGTGGGAGGCAGTACCGGGCCGTATCGCCACATGCTGTTCGGTCCGGAAGCAATTTGTTCGCGGTTCCACGTGGAGCGGAGTTTGGCGAGATCGTAACGGACCAGCAACGGTCCGCCGCACTCGCAGAGGTTGTGGACTTTGCCGGCTGCGAATTTCCGGCTGCACAGGCTGCATTCGAGAAACGTCATTTGAGTTGAATTGTTCATGATACTGCGGTTGGTCGTTTTGGCTGCGCTGTCGGGATCCTGCTTCGCGGGCGAATATGCCGTACTGGCCAGCGGTTTCCGTCTTCACGCCGACCGGCACGAAACCGACGGCTCGATTGTTCGGCTTTACGCGAATGGCGGCGTGACCGAAATACCGGCTCCGCAAATTACGGGGTTCGAAGCAGATGAGGTGGTCCCATCAGCCCCGCCGCCGGTCCTGCAAGTTCCCAACACAGAAGATCTCATCGCCGATGCGGCGAAGCGCAACGGGCTGCCGGTCGAGTTCGTGAAAAGCGTTGTGGCCGCTGAGTCTGCGTTCCGCGCCGATGCCGTATCGCCGAAGGGCGCCATTGGATTGATGCAGCTAATGCCGGCGACGGCCCGGGAGTATGGAGCTGAAGCCAGCGACCGGCGCCAAAATATTGAGGCCGGAACCCAATACCTGCGCGATCTTCTCCTCAAGTATCAGCACGATGACCACCAGGTGCTGCGGGCGCTGGCGGCGTACAATGCCGGACCGGGCGCGGTCGATCGCTACCATGGCGTGCCGCCCTACAGAGAGACCATCGAGTACATCACCCGCGTCCTGCGAAAATACACTAAGGCTTCGGGCGATTGAAGAATTCCTGATCGACCTTTGCCGCTAGAATAAAATCGCTCTCCGTCAGGCCGTCGATCTTATGGGTGTACGTTTTCACGTCCACGCGGCCCCACGCCAGCATAATGTCCGGGTGGTGCCCTTCCGTCTCCGCCACGGCACCTACGCGGTTGACGAAGTCCAGCGCCGTCTTGAAATCCGGAAAGACATAGGTCTTGGTGACGTGGTGTCCCTCAATGACCTTCCAATCCGGCAGTTGTGAAGAAAGCTTCTGCAATTCTTCGCCTTGGAGCGGCGGAACTCCGCCGCGGCACGGTACGCAATGTTTGGCCGCAAGGCCGCTTCCTACAGATCCACCCATACTTCACCATCCCTCAATTCGACCGCGTACGTCTCGAGCGGCCGCAGTTGCGCTTGTGGGCGCTTGTAGTCCTTAGGATAAACATTCCGGGGATAAGGATTCTCGCCGGTCTGAATTCAACTGAGTTTTGAGGAACAAACTTCGCACGTCCCCCGCAGGATCATCTCGTAATCCCGGATGAGGCGCGCGCCCAACTGAGCATGGCGCGAAAGGCGGGGAACATCGAACCAAGCGATGTCTTCCACGCTCCCGCACTGCTCACAAACGAAATGATGATGACGCTCGATGATGGCGTCAAACCGCACCGACTTGCCTTCCAGATGCACTTCCCGCACCAGGCCGGCCTCTGCCAGCGCGTGCAGGCTGTTGTAAACGGTGGCCCGTGAAGTGCGCGGGTCCGTTCGATTCACCGCTTGAAAAATCTCATCCGCGGTGGCGTGTACCGGATGCCGGGCCAGATAATCGAGCACAGCATACCGCCGCGGCGTGCAGCGCAGCCCGTGCTCGCGGAATGCGGCTACGACCTCCGGCTTAGATTTATACACAGTATCAAATAAGACTAGTTCTAATCTGGAGGAATGTCAACTCAATCCAACTTAAGTACCATAACTCCGTGAACGACGGTACCAATTCGATTGAGCCCACGGGCCTATTGTTCAATTCCGCGGGCACCGGCATGATGGGTACGGAGACAAATGATGCACACGCTAGACGAGCAGGCCCTAGACACCGATCGGCGCAGTACGGACCGCTTCCCCATTGAAAGCGAACTACGTTACAAGCTGGTGGATGGCAAAGCCGCCCCGGACACGGGCGTGGGCCGCACGCTTAATATGAGCAGCAGCGGCGTATTGTTCACCTCGGAGACACCCCTGCCGGTGGGTGGTCGCGTGGAGCTTTCGGTCGACTGGCCAGCCCAGCTTAACGAGAATTGCGGATTGAAACTGGTAGCTTTGGGAAGGATCATACGCTCGAGCGCCGAGGCCGCAGCCATCCGCATCGACAAATATGATTTCCGCACACGGGCGACGGCACGCGTGAAGACGGCTGGATCAGCGAACTAACGGGTCTTCCACCCAAGGCGGTGTCGCTTCGATCAGGCGCCCCAGCTCGGGATCGAGTTGCTCCAGCTTCAACTTCATTTGCCAGGCGATGTTGCGATAGCTGAAGTGGCCTTTCACGCCGCTGCGTACGCGGGCGATATACTCGGCTTCGGCGAAATCCATCTTGAACAGAAAGCGGGAACGCGCTCCGAACGGTAGGAGGTAGTGGGAGCCTGGTGCGGACAGCGCGTGCATCTCGTCGATGGCGGAGCGCATGGCGTGCTCGAATATTTCGGTCGCGCCGGCTTCGGCAACCGCGGGCGGGGTGTCGTAACCGAGGTTGCCCGAAAATGCTTGCCGGAACTGATGGCAGCGGCGGTGGCGATGGAGGTCTCGATAGGCCCCGATGTCCATAACGAGATCGAACACGTAGGGCCCTCCGCGAAATGCACGTAGAAAATCATCGCGCCGGTTGCGGGATTGGAGCGCCACATCCAGCACTTCGTTGCGGCGGGCATTGCTCCAGCCGGTGGCAGCTTCGTACAGCTCACGGAACGGGCGATCCGTCACGGTGTAAAGCAGGGTTGCGACTATATCCGCGCCCACATGCAAGGGGCGCACGATGTCCACGCTATCCACCTGAAGACCGGCGGCGGGTGGGAGATTCTGATCCGCCCAGAGTTTCAGATCAGCTTGCGAACGTCTGAGATATTCGTCGGGTTCCGCATGACGCGCTAACGTCGGCGCGAGTGGTTCGCGGCCGCGGTCATCCCAAACGCAATCGGGCTCGGCAGCGCAAGCGGCGGCGATCTCGTCACCCAGGCTTCGTAGCTCTGCGTACTCGGAAACGCGGAGGCGCTTGATCTGTTTCTCGAGAGTTCGAATGCTGGTCACCTGGCCCACGTTGGTGGGCACGCCCCAGAACAGCAGGTAGCGCGCCACATCGAAGGCCCGCGCCGCGATGTTGCGCTTGTAGGCGTCCGGTTTCATTTCTTCGGGCCGCGGCAACTTTGCAGTAAGGTACTCGGCGACGCGCGCGTTCACCTCTTTGTAAGCGAGGAGCAGCGTCTCACCGGCTTGGTGGTAGCGCGCGGCGTCGCCGCCGGTCAGTTCTGGGGGCGTGATGAATCCCGAGCGCGAGAAATCCTGGTAGCGGGAAGATTTCGCCTGGCCGTCCCAAAGCGTCTCGTCCTCGGCCTCACTCGCCGCCAGTTCCGACAAGCCTTCGAAGCACAACACCGTATGGCCGAGATCGGCAATGGATGCGTGCCCATATTGGAAATAGAAGCTTTCGAGAAACTTCTGGGAATCGTGCGTGCGCACCCATTCGAGAGATTGCCGGATGGAATCGGGCGATCGGCTGTAGCGCGCCAGCGCATACGCGCATTTCTCCGGCGGCATAGGTGAGACGGTGAAAACGCGCTTTGGTGGATCAGGCATGCTGATCCGCTATTATCGGATTCGATGACGGTGCGAATCAAACGCCTGCGAGACGACGCTTTTTTGCCGTTGTATGCTCATGGCCCTTCGGAAGATGCGGGACTGGATCTGCGCGCCGCCGATGAGGTGACGCTTCAGCCAGGAGTGCCGCAACTGGTGCCGACTGGATTAGCGATCGAGCTGCCCCCGGGTTACGAGGCACAGATCCGCCCGCGCAGCGGCCTGGCACTGAAGCACGCCATCACTCTGCCCAATAGCCCGGCCACCATCGACCCCGGCTATCGCGGGGAGATCCGCGTGATCCTGCTCAATCTGGGAAGAGAAGATTACGCGGTGCATCGCGGCGACCGCATCGCGCAAATGGTGATCGCGCGGTATGAAAGCATCGAGTGGGAGGAAGGGGAGTTGGGCGGATCAGCGAGGGGGACGGGAGGGTTTGGATCGTCGGGAAGGTAGAGGACACCGAAGGCAAAAGGCAAAGTGCAAAAGGCAAAAGGCAAAAGGCAAAAGGGAACATACCGTGGAAACTAGCAGCTTTGCCTTTCTTAACGGATTACCCGAAGCGTCACGCTGGTTGTAGTACTGTGCCCGGCGGCGTCCTCGGCGATGAGCTTGTACTCCGTGTCTTTCGCGGGCGTGACTTGCGTGCAATAGCTCAGGGCGGGATGCAGTTCATCAATTACAGGTTCCATACGCACGCGTTGCGCGCCGGTCACGCTGTAGCACAGGCTTGCATGCTCACCGGGATGGATGATACCAGGAGTAGCGTAGAAGCTCAGAATTTTTAGGCCTCCGCCGCCCAGCAGGTCCAAAGTTCTCTGAGCGGCGGCGGCTTCCTTCTCCTGCCGGGTGCGCTCAGCCTGCCGGGCATCGCTCCAGCGCGAGTAGAAGACCCAGCCGTCGTACGCTACCGCCGCCAATAGGACAACAGTGAAAAACGGAAGCATGCGGCGGAGGAGCGAGACGAACTGGGTTGGCTCGGCCACATCGCCAGCGTAGCGCGTGGCAGCACGGATCGGCAGTATGTAAACGTACATCCTTGTGCAACGGGTGCACAGACTCGAATGGCGAGTAGCATCGAAAGATAGCCGAGACAGATGAGAATTCTCGGTGTTTAGACACGTGGAGGGCAGTTTCATGACCATGTATCGATTAAAGGCGCCGGTGAGCGCCGTGGCCCACAAACCGGGGGGACAGAAAGTGCCAACCACACTTCCGGCGGGTGTTGTAGTGGACGAATCGTCCCGGCACTCATCTACGCTGGAGGGGAAAGTCGGCGTGCACTGGCAGGGCCAGCACTATTCGGTTTCGCTCAGGGATTTGCTCACGAACGCCGAGGCGACGCGGACAGTCCTGAAGGCGCGCCGTTGACGACCAGGGGCTAAGGCGTCACGTCGGCGTGGGAACACCACTCCTACCGGCGAGCCACTGCTGCTGAGTGCCCATTTTGCGGGGCACGCCCAGCGGATTCCAGCAGTGCCTGTGCTTTCGGCATTGCGTCGAGTGCGCGTTGCACCATGGCATCAGTAGCCAGCAGGAGTCGCGGGGTTTCATCCAGGCCGAACGTAGTGCGCAACACCGCCTGCCGCAGGCGTTGCCGTATCCATTCGTCGTGCCGGGCAAACTCCGCTTTCGTGAATTTTAACTGGTGCTGCCTCACGTAATCGCGAAACTCGCCGACCATGCCATCATCCGGCTGCCAGTGCTCGTCCACCTTGGTGGGATGGCGGCTCAGATACTGGTTCGTAAACTCCAGATGCGCAAAGCCACTCGTGAGCGAAGACTGAAAGCGATCATATTGGGGAGCGTAATGCTCATCGGGACCAACACCAGCGCTCGCGTAGACGGGCCGGCCACTATCCGTGATCCAGGCAACCATGTCTGGAGCAGCCTTCCGCTCGTAGCGTCCAAGGGCGGCGCTGTAGTGCTTACGCTGCAACAGGCGCCCGCTGGGTGTGTAATACCGGGACTTCACCAATCCTAATCCGGTGTCTTCCGGCAGTTCATTGACGGTCTGCACCACTCCCTTGCCATAGGTGTCGTCTCCAAGAACCCAAGCGCGGTCATGATCCTGCAAGGCGCCAGTGAGGGCTTCCGCCGCTGATGCGGTGTTGCGGTTCACCAGAATCACCATGGGGTATTCGTGGCCGCCATTACCGTGTTTGGCAACATATGTCATCGAAGGAAACGCCCGCCCGCGCTGGCACAGGATCAGTTCACCGATACGCAAGAACTGGTCCGCGACACCGACCGCCGCACGCACGAGGCCGCCGGGGTTGTCACGCAGATCGAGAATCAAACCCTGCATTCCCTCTTGTTGGCATTTCTTCAGATTAGCCACCAACTCAGTGGGCGTGGCTTCGTTGAAAACAACGATTGCCAGGTACGCGATGCCCGGACGAATCCACGCTACGTCCGCAACGCTCTTTCGGGACATGATCTCTGTCTTCATGCTGAAATCGAGGGGGCGGCCATCTCGCACGATCGAGAGTTGCGTGGTAGTCCCTTCCGGACCTGAGAGTAGGCCTATGACCTCAGAGGCTTTTAGGGCATCGGCCGCCTTCCCGTTCACCGCCGCGAGGAGATCACCGGGATGGATGCCGGCCCGCTGAGCCGCGGAATTGCTATGGCAGCCCACGACGATGAATTGGTGATTCTGGTATGTCAGTTCGACCCCGATGCCACTGTAGTTTCCGTTGGCAGCCTGGTTTTGCCTGCGGAATGCCTGCTCATCGAAGAAGGTTGAATGTGGATCGAGAGCACGAAGCATTGCGGGGATGGCGCCGTGGTAAATCGCGTTCTCAGGCGAAACCGGATCGGCAAAATTTGCCGAGACCAGGGAATAAACCCGCGCAAAATACTTGCTCTCAGGGGCAACAGCTACCCTGGCGAGATGCCGCTTATACCCCATCCAAAGAACGCTGCCGATGGATAGGATCAGTGGGCACAGGAGAAGAGCACAGCGCGTTATGTGAGCCCAACCTCGCTGCTTGAGCTTGGTCATAGAAGAGTGAAGGAATCGGTCAGGCGGCCTGAAGTGGGCACTGCTTTGGCGGTGGAGTATGCCGCACTTTCATTGGATACTTTGCCGAAGCTGGAATCAATACTGGTAAACGGATTACGTATTTCGTTGACGGAAGTCTGATTGCGAAAGTTAGTCGGCAACCGCAAATGCCGCGATCAGAAGAACGTCTCTCAAATGTTCCGCTTATTGCGAGCCGAGGACACTCTCTAAAGGCGGCAGACTGCTTCCTTCCTTGAGCCCATTGGTCGCGTACCGGAAGCGGTTTTGCAGCCTCAGCCAGTAACTATATTCGTTGTCCCAGCGGCCAACGGCAGCGGCCAAGCGGTAAGGAGTATACTCCGCGAGCCATGCAGACTGATAGGATGCGCCAATCTGCGTTGCGTCATCCATCATGTCTGCGAACCGGCCATGTGATTGATACACTACTTCAGACTCGATCTGATTCCAGTAGCGGTCGCTGTTATAAGGACCGAACGACTGCCAACGCTCCGCTATCTCCAGGCCGTTCAGAAACTTGTACCCCGCGAAATCGAGCATGCGCCCGGCAACGAGTAGAGTTTGGAGCGTGGAGGTATCTGCGCCATTTTTGATTGCCAGATAAACATGCGCTTGCGTTTCTCGGCCAGCAGGCGCACCTGACGGAAATCCTCCTGATGGTCAGCCGTCCGCTTCAAGTTGGCGGCGCTAAATGGATCGCCCCACATTTCGTGGATCGACGATTCACCGAACACCCTTTCGATGGCCACCTCTGATTTGTTGAGATCTTCCAGAGCCGCAGCCACCTCCGCTGCGCTGGCGCTCGGGTACATCAAGTATGCAGCAACGCCTGCAGTTGTGGATTGCGTGGATTGATTTCGCCGCCGTGCGGCAGGGCACTCAGATCCGCGTAACGCTCAACGCGGAAAACGTCATGCAGGTGGCCGTAGAGACTCCAGGCAAGGCACGACGTCGATGTGCCGCGCGCGGGCGTAGTCGATGATCCGGCGAATCTGTGGCTGCGAGTAGCGCGCTCCGAGATTGATGAGCGGGTAGCCGCGTAACTCGATATTCGCTTCGGAATAGAAGTAGTATTGGTTGGCTTTCCAGCGAGCGAGAAAATCGAGCTGCCGCTTTATTTCTTCTTCGGTAGGTAGCGGCCCATGGCTCATGTCCATCATGAAACCGCGGTACGCCAGGGCGGGCCAGTCATGGATCTCCACTTCTGGGAGGAATTTTTCTCCAGCGGTTTCCTCCACCAGCTGCCGAATGGTCTGCACGGCATAATATAGACCGGCCGAAGAGCGTGCGCGAATTTCGACGCCGCTATCAGAAATACGCAATGTGTACGATTCCCTGGAATCGGGCCCGGGACGATCATCGGGGCCGGGCAACCCATCCGCGGCGCCCGTGCGGTAGAGCGTGATACCGTGGGCCGCGGTTCTACTGACAACCGGCACGCGCTCCGCAGTGATTTCTGCCAGCGCGGACGCCAGTTCGTCTGCCGCGACGCGGTCTTCTGGTGCAGGATTCGAACCGAGCGAAATCGCAATTCCCTTGAGCGTGAGTTTCCATTGCCGTATTGAATCTGCTGTGGCCGCGGCACTAGCGGTCTGTGAGCGGCCTGCAAAGGCATCATCAGGATAAATAAGCAAAGGAAAAGCGGCATCATCGATTTGGCTATCCTACGCCAGCAGTTAAACACGGCACAATCACGATGAACTGGCTTCACCGCGCGCCATCCAATAGGCTGAACATTCGAATAGCTTGTCTAGAGATACCTGACTTCCCCGAGATCGCGCTCGACCTATTGTTCGCCGCGCGGTTCGGCGATATACTCCAATGCGTATGCCTCCAGCGGCTCGTGTAACGGATATGCATGTTTGTCCCATGGTGACAGGCATCGTGCCACACGTCGGAGGTCCCATCCTGCCGCCTGGTTGCCCGACAGTGTTGATCGGAGAGCTGCCGGCTGCGCGTGCCACGGACATGGCAACATGCGTGGGCCCGCCGGACGTGATCGCCATGGGCTCACCAACGGTGCTCATCGGAAACCTGATGGCCGCACGTATGGGAGATCCTACCGTCCATGGCGGGGTGATCGTATTGGGCCTGCCAACGGTCATCATCGGCGAGGTGGGAATGGGTAGTCCGGTCGTGGTTACGCCGCTCGAACCTGCTCTTCCGGACAACAGCAAAATCCCGGTCCAGGTCGCGGCCATGGTTGCCGCAGCCGTCTCGGGAGCTGCCACAGTACCGATGTGATGCGGGTGACCGGAGCCCCGGTCGGGGGCTGATGGTACATGAGCTATGCGCGTAACAGTTACCGCGACATACGGTTCCAGCGTCGGACCGAAGCTGGAGGTCGGGCTGGACCAGGTAGGCAGCGTGGGACGCGATCCCCAGCGTGCCCAACTGGCGGTTCCACAGGACAATTACCTCTCCGGCCTGCATTTCTACGTCGGATGCGGTAAAGCCGAGTGCCGCATAAAAACTGTCGGACAAAACGGTACCTTGGTCAATGGCTCTCTGATCCAGGAGGGTGCGTTGGGCGATGATGCGCTTATCCAGGCCGGCCAATCCTCCTTTTCCGTTCGCGTCAATGAAGGGCCGTTGCTGAGCATCCTGGAGGGACAGGCCCTCCCCTTGTACGCCATTCTCGATGGGGCGCGGTCGCCTGACGTGGTTCCGGTATTGGCTTCTTCCGGACGGCCGTACACTTCGCTTTACGAGGGCGAGCAGGGTGCGACGCTGGCGAACGTGGCGCCTTACCTGGTCGCCGTTTCGCCCGACACCGGGTTTCTGCGTCGACTGTTGGAGGTTAGCTGGGGGAAGAGCTGGGGTGTGTATCTTACGTCCCGAATTACCATGCCTGAACTCAGGAACCACCTTCGCCGGTTCCTGCTCGTGAAGGACGAGGCGGACCGCCCTCTCTGTTTCCGTTTCTATGATCCTCGCGTCCTGCGCGTTTTCCTGCCTGTGTGCACGCCGACGGAGGTGGGAGACTTTTTCGGGCCCGCGCGCGCGTTTCTCCTTGAGGACGAAGACCCGCTCACGCTGCTGCGCTTCACCCTCACGGGCGAGGGCATTGGCCGGGACGCCGTCCAATTGACCTGATATGTTTACACTGCGCCAACAACATACCGAGGCTTTCAACCAGGACATCCGCCGCCGCTTCGAGGAGCGCATGGTAGCGCATGTGAATCAATTCTTCCCTGTTCAATGCCAGGCTCTGGGAGCGACCGCTGTGCGGGAGTGGATCTCCCATGGCATTGAGCGCGCTCAAAGCTACGGCATCGTGGCCGAGCGGGACGTCTCGAAATACATCGATATCATGTTCGTCTTCGGCCGCGATTTCGACCATGATCCGCGACACCGGTGGGCCGCGCCCATCCTGACCGGCCGTGCCGTTGACCCGACCCATAAGACCAATTACCTGTTTGAAACCGCGCGCCAGAAGGCGAGGACGCGGGAGAACTGGAATGGCTAACGACGGAGGATTGGGCGCCGCCGGAGCGGCCGGCGATGCCGGGATGGGGGCCAATCCGGTCGGTGTTTCGGATGGAGGCTGTGATGCATGCGCGGCGGCTGCGGCGTCTCCACCGGCGGCGCCTGCCGGGCTGCCCGCGGGACCTGCGCCGCCGGCTGTGGCTCCGGCGAAACCGAAAGTCAGCCCGATTATCACGGTGGCCCGCAACGAAGTTCTGGTACAAAAACCGTATCTTCCGCCAGTTACGGTGGTCCGCACAAGGGTTCAGTTGACGGATTCGGACCGAGCGGGATTCGACGGAACTGGCACTCTGACGGTGACGGTGGCCCGACCGGGAGGAGCGCAGGTAAACTTCTTCGATGCGCCTGCAAACGGCAATCTGATCGTCAGCACTGGAGGGTCCGCGAACTTCACCGCGGCCGAGCTGAACGCGGGGGTTACCTTGCACGCCGAAGGTGTTGCTCCTAGCGGGGCCCTGAACGATATAACTTTGAAGCTTGAGCTCTTTGCTGGACCGACGCGCGATGTGAATCCGCCGCAGAGCGTCACCATCACCTCCATTGAAGTGTTCCTGGAGATCCACCAGAGCCGCACGGCCCCCACGCTCGAGCCAACCCAGATTGGCGTCCCGGACAAAGTAACGGTAGGCAGGGTTGTGCACAGGCAGGCGGGGAACCACCACGGCCGGGCTCTGGTGATTCTAAAACAGGCGTTACCGACTACCTGGCCGGGAAACCTGGACCTCAACGCGTTCGATGCGAGAGTTCGATTGTTTGACGATCCGAATGAAGTTGCGCCCGCCGGGGCAGTGATTCCTCTGACTCTTACCATCGCCAATACTGCCATTCCGCCCGCCGGCAGGCGCTTCTGGGCAGAGGGCGTGAGCCACAGCGTCAACATCAATGACACGGGTTTCAAAGTTGGCATCAGCGGTCTCAGCCGCGATGGGGATTGGGTCCGGATGACGGTAGTCGAATTCAGTAACTTGCGAGCGGTAATCCCCGCCACTCCTGCGCATCCGAACCGCAACGCACCGCCGATCACGAATCATCCCGTGCCGAGTCAGCCCTATCAACGCACAGGCGCGGGTACCGCCACCCACTACAGCGAAAACGATACGGATAACCGCGCGCTGGTTCTGATCGAAAACTCCATAGCGGCGGGAAAATCGGTGGCGCTCTCCGTGCATATCACGCCGGCCGCAGTTCCGGTGCGCTGGAGCATTCAACGGGACATCCGTGGCGGTCCCGGCGCCACCGGCGACCACGCCGATGTGATCGCGGCGAACGCGAACGCGACGCCCACGCTATCGACCGACAGTGGTCTTACCACCAACATGACTCTGGATGCGGTCGGTACGTTCCATATCCGCCCGTATGTCGACTGCAACGGAAACAATACTTTCGAGCACAACCTGCCGCCGGATGCCGCTAATCCCGCGGGCCAGCGTATCGATCGCGAGCCGTTCATCATCATGAACCTGATCCTGATCCACATCGAGGGGTTCGATAATATCAGCCGCGCGACCGCCGCCAATATAGTGATTAACCCGGCAGCGCCCACGACAGCCACGGGAATTATTCGCCTCTCCACGAATAATTCGGCGAATCCTGGTGGGCCCTGGCCTGCCGGCACCGAGGCCCAGATGGCCGCATGGAACAACGCCTCGGCGACGGTGATTGGTGGCGGGCCGGTCGGCCGCAACGGGCTCAATCGCCTGTTCAGCGGATGGGTCAACAACGAGCTCACGGTCAGTACTTCGACCACAGTGCCACCCGGCGAAGATGCGGTCTCGCAGTACAATGATGCTGCCGCGGTGCCTCCCAGGGTGCATCCGCGCGTCAGCATCTGGACTACGGTGAATCCCGGCACAGTTTTTCTTCCGACCGTTCCGCCGGCGCCAGCGCCCGTCCAGCCTGTAATCCGAGGTGGACCGTTCCTGGACACTTCGCAATTTGGGGGTGAGGGAGTGGGAGGCAATACCTGCATCGGAACCGAGGGCGTTGCCTTTGGACCGGTCAAGCCGATCAATAAGACCCCCCTTCCCGTGGGACAACGATGGCGCGTGGAACAGTGGGATAGCCCGGGCGACAACGCTCCCGTCGCGCATGAGGGATTCCCGGGGACCGCCGCCAACCCGATACCCATAATTCGCTATCGCTTCAATCTCAATTTCCGCACGGATCTGGTGTTCTGGACCAACATTACATCGAATGCGGGCAACACCGGAGATCCGGCCGACCGCCTCTATGCCGTAGTTCAAACCAATACCTGGAGGATCCGGATCGCATACCGATTCGACCCTCCAATTCTTGCCGCTCCAGGACCACCTCCGGTAGCGGCCGCGGCGGGCGCCAGCCATCGGGTGAACCAGACGATTTCGATGGTCAAGGACGCCGATCCGCATCGGAAAGCCGGGCCGGCCGAGGACCCAACCGGCCCTCAGGTTCGTTCTCCGCTTACCCTGAACCTGTTGGCCATCGATTCCAGGACGTAAATAATGCGCTGCCAGGTATGCATCGCTCTGGCTGGGCTGATTTTGTATCCGGCGCTATGGGATTGCCAGTTTGGCCCCGGCCGGAAGAAGGCTGCTATGATTCCCATCAATCCCGACTCACGTTCCATCGTTCTTCGAGCGCCTGTTATTCTGCTGTTTCGAGTGGAGAAGGTGCAGGCTGGAACTCCGGCCCCGGTCCCCGAACGGGCGCTCCGCTCGCGCGAGCTTGACCTCACCATTCAGGTGCTGGAGGTCCTGAAGGGCGAGGTGGATGAGCAGCCCGGAGCCACCGTTCAGGTCAAGGTGTCGCAATATGCGTCCGCCATCAGTCGCCAGGGTAGCTTGCCCGGTGTGTGGACAGGGCAGAAACCCGAGCCCGGTGTCGAGTACATCGCCTTCTCAAAAGTCGCTACGCGCCAGTCGGCAGACGCGGTCGGGGATGCCGGATGCGAGCGGCTATTTCCCGCTGCCGAAGCGCTTGCGGACCTGCGGCTTGCCGTCGCGGAGGAGAATTCCGGTCGTCCCGTCGCCGCCGCCCTGGCTTACTCCCGCTCTGTCGCGCCGCAGATCGGATACCTGTTTGCGGAATACATTTCGGTGAAGACGATGGATGAGTCGCTACCCGACCCGCCGACGTTCGATGCGTTCGCACAACTGATCGAAACGCCCAACCTGAAAGAAACGCCACGCAGCACCCTTATCCACGATGCTTACGCTAAAGTCATCGATAGCGACAATCCGCCCAAGGAGATCGTGTACCGGTTCGCCGTCTGTCTGTTCCGGGTGCTCGCCATCCCGCAAGCTGCGGAATCGCGCCCGCGAATTCTCGACGACCTGCTTCCGGGCGTCCTGCGCATGAACTCAGACAAACCCTTGCCCGCCCGGGAAGTCTTCGCCATGCGGGATGCTCAGTTGTTCCAGGCTCGCGACGTTCTGCGTAAGCATCGAGCCGAGCCCGGAGCCTCGCGCCTGATCGAGTGGATCGAGCGGTAGAGTGGGACCGTGCCCGCACGAGAAGAGATGATCGCGCGGAAGCAGGTTAACAAGAATCGCCGTCAGAACTGACACTTGGTTTCGCCCGACGACATCAATCTTACGGAGGGAACCGTCACGCCGCAGGCGGAAGGCTCGCTTCCTTGAATTGCAGCGTCCACTGCTGCGCAACAGCGATGCCTTGAGTAGGGCGAAACTCCATAGAGAAGCCTGCGTCTTCGGTCTCCACGACAAATCGAGTGATTGCCCCAAAGAACTGCGCGGCTTCCTCCGGCGTACAGGAATCCGCGATCTATCGACCTGCCATTCACTGCGCTGCCTCCACCCCTTTCGTGGTTACGTAATACTTCACCATCATGTTCGTCTTCTCCCACTCAGGCACGGTTTGTGGTGAATTCAGGTACTCGAAAAACTGGGTCGCGACGTCAGCAAAATGCTCGCGATCGCTGCGGAGGCGCTTCGGAATCACAACGTGCGCCTCCCCGGCCGATTCCGCTAGCGCTAGACCCGGGTAAGCCCCCTGCAGCGCGTTCACTTTTCGTTTGAGCGCAGTAAGCACCTGAGCTCGCGACGCAGCGGAGGCCGGTACAACATACACCTCTGGTATATACTCCTCGCCCTTCCCTTGCCGGATCTCGACGCGAGCGTTTGTTCCACGAAACGTGGCCTCATAAGTGTCGCCCGACCCCTCCGGCGCTTGCCAATTCCATAGGATGTCGAGCTTGACATGAACTCCGCGCACCGTGTAGTGCACGGAATTGTTGCAGTAGTATTCGAGCTTGCCGTCCTTGACACGCCCAGCGAGGAACCGCGGAAACTCCGGCTCGCCGGTGACGCGCTGGAAGTCCGCTTGGGAGATGACGGTCGGCCAATGCCGGCCGCCGAGAACGTGCACATCGGTCCGGTAGTCCATCTGGTCCGGAAACGCAGTCCACTGCACCAGGTCGACAACGTGGGTACCCACGTCCGCCAAGCCCTCGCCGGTTTCGGCAACGTCGAAGAACCACGCAGGCCGGCGCAGGGGCACCCCCGCCACCACCTTCATCAAGTGATGCACGCTCTTCGCCGATATGCCCGGTTCGCTGTCGCTGCCCGCAATGAGCTTGCCGAACACGTCCGCATCGTCCACTAACTCTCGTTGCAGAATCGAAGCGATCTCATAGCGTTCGGTCATGATGTCGTACGCGACCAGGCGTTTGGCTTGAGCCTCATCCAACGCGCGTTCCACCTTCGGTAGATCGGCCGAGCTGATGATCCACGGCTTGTCCGCCAGGACGTTCAGCCCTGCTCCCACCGAAGCCGCAATGCGATCGATCTTGGGTCGGTTGCGGCCTGAGATAATGACCAAATTCCCGGGGCGCTCCCGCAGCATGCGCTGGAAGAAATCCGGACCCGTGTGCAGCTCGATTTCCCATGAAGTGGGCTTTTCCTTGCGGGTATTGAATCGTTCGATCCGCTGGAGATAATCCAGCGCTTCCGGGCCGAGCGGCGCATACACCGACACCTGCTTTGCGAGCGATGGGTACATGTCTTCCTGAATGAGGGCGGCGTGGAAATGGCCAGGATCCAACACAATGAGTTTCGCTTGGTTCGTGGCGTCGGCTCCGTGGAGGAGCAGACCGGACAAGACGGCCAGGCAGGCCAAGGAGGCTAACAAGATGCGTCGCATGAATGTACTATTTTGCCTCAGTATCGATCTATCCGCCTTACACGTCAGCGTGTAGTCTCGTGGAAGTGCCGCAGGTCAGGAATGCGGTATGAGTCCCTGCCGCAGTTTATTTGGCTATTATGGCAGGCACTGCGGCCGTCCGACTTTTTCCGCCAATAGCCATGTGTGAACATCGGAAAAGACAACCGGCGCCGCGCGTATGAAGCAACTCGCTTACATCTCCTTTGGATGGCTGTTGACAGTCCTGGTTTCGTGGTGCCTGGGCAAACTACTGTTCCGCCGGCTATCCGTCCGCCTGTATCGGCAGGAGGAAGACGTAATGGCCTTCATGCTCGGGTCGGCATGCCTAAGTATGCTGGTCTTCTTGATTTGCGCGATGCACTTGGCTTACAAGCCTGTGTTCATCGCGATTGCCATTGCGGCGATTGCAGCCGGCATTCAGCAGCGCATTTGGCAAACCAGCGGGGAGGCGCTGCCGCGTCTTTCAGGGCCCTGGCTCCTGCTGTTTTTCACCATCTGGGTCTCCTTCGGAGTGGTCTATCTGGTGAACGCGTTTGCGCCGGAGGCGAGCCCGGATGGTACCTCGTATCATCTGGGATTGGTAGCAGAGTATGCGCGCGTACGGGGATTTCCAGCGATAACGGATAACTTCTACGCCAGCCTCCCGCAAGGTATGGAGATGCTGTTTCTCTTCGCGTTCGTATGGGGGCGGCACTCGGCGGCAGCGCTAGTTCACTGCACCTATTTGCTTCTGCTGCCGTTCCTGATTTTGAATTACAGCCGGCGCCTGAGAATGCCCATGGTTGGTGCGGCGGGTGGCGTGCTGATTTTCACCGCTCCCATTGCGGGTATAACCGGCACGAGTGCGTATAGCGATGTTGCGGTTGCGGCTGTTGCTTTCGCCGTATTCGCGCTGCTCGAAGTCTGGTATGAGCAGCGCGAAGCGGCACTGCTGGTGCCTATCGGAATCCTTGCGGGATTCGATTGCGCGATTAAGTACACGGCGTTCATAGCTCCGATCTACACCGCCGGCTTCATCGCATATGCATCGTGGCGCTCTCGCAAGGCAGTCCTGCGGCCTACGCTGCTAGTAGTGGTTTCAGCGGCAGCGGTCATCGCTCCGACGCTAGTGAAGAACTGGATTGTGGTACGGAATCCTGTTTCACCGTTTTTCAACCGCGTGTTTCCCAATCCGTACGTGCACGTGGATTTCGAAGAGGAAATGAGCGGCCGGATGCGCTCCTACGACGTTCACAGCCTGCGGGAACTCGTTTACGACGTAACGACACGGGGAGATAAAACCCAAGGCATGCTGGGGCCGGTTTTTCTCCTGGCCCCACTTGCTCTGCTGGCCCTGCGGTGCGCGCCCGGACGGCGGCTGTTAGTAGCAGCGCTGGCCTTTTTGTTGCCCTACCCGGCGAATCTCGGCACACGTTTTCTTCTGCCGGCCGCTACGTTTCTCGCTCCGGGAATTGTTGCGGGAATCAGCGCAGGCTGGCCTATGCGCCCGTTTGTGGCCTTGCACGCCTCTTTTTCATGGCCGCCTCACGCGCGATGGCACGCGGCGCGATACGCCGGACGCCTCGGAATGAGCACCGCCGTGGTTGTGACGCTGCTCGTCGTTGTACACGCCGTCCTTTCGTGGCCGACACATGTTCCGTGGTACGCGGCAAGTTCTGCCTGGCGGCTGAATGAGATTCCGATTCGAGCCGCGGTTCGAATGGAGGGGGAAGATGATTATCTACTGAGGCGCATTGGCGGTGCCTATCAGATGGTGCGCTTCATCGAAAGGGCGACTCCACCCGGCAGCAGGATCTACGCACCTAGCACACGGCCGCAGGCCTATTCTTCGTGCGAGTTGGTGTGCAGCTTCTGCTCGGCGGCTGGTATACGGCTACTGGACGGCCTGATTGTCGCGCTCCATCCAGATCCCAGGACCGCCCGCACGATGACGCTCAGTTCGGGCCCGCGACGCCTGCTAGGAATCCGCCTGGTCCAAAGAGCGACAGGCGCCGCGATTGCCCCCGGGTTCTTCGAGGTAACGGTATTCGGCTCCGAAGGTGAGTTGCGCCCGCGCAGCACTTGGCACTTCGACGCTCATCCCTTTCCATGGGATGCCGGGCTAGCCTTCGACCGCAACCCGGTGACTCGATGGAAAACCTGGCAGAAAATCGTCCGCGGCGCTTGGATTTCAGTGGAATTTGATCATGAGCAGACGGTGACCGCCGTGAAATCGGTTCCGAACCCGGCATCCGTTCGGTGGACACTGGAAGGGAAAGAGGCCTCGGGTGGCTGGTTTCCGCTGGATGCGGCTTCAAAAGATGAGGTCGTGCCCGCTCCGCCCAACTTGCGGCGAGCCGCCACTCAAGAACTCAAGCGCAATCACTTTCAATATCTGTGGCTGGACGCAAACCCCGACGTGGATGACTTGCGGAATCACCCGGAGGAGTGGGGCATCCGTTTGATAACCGAATTTCAAGGGGCCTCTCTGTATAGCATCGATTGACAGGTTGCGCGGTCAACCACTCGCTCGGCGGACCACCGTTGTCATTCGTCCGCTGGGCTGCTCTGCATTCACAACCCGCACAAAGTCTGTGCATCGCACATTAAGCCTTGCAAGCGCCGGTCACGGAACCCCCACCCAGGATGGGCGACGTTCACTGGGACGTATTAGTCGACCCGCGGAAGTGCCCCACGACCGGGCCGCCGGTTCAGAGAAAGCGCTGATCCAGGCAGAGAAAAAGCGCCCGATGTGCGTCATTATCGGACTCTATTTCAGCCCCATCCCTTGTGGACGTCCAGTCGGGACTCGTGACATTTAGCGCGCGTAGCTGGTGTGATGGGGATCTCGCCAGCGATCGGCGTTTTCGCTTCCAGTTGCTGCCGACGAAGGCTTTTCGGGCTCGGTTTGAACGGCCTACTGTTGTGGCAGAAACGACCCGTCGACCCCATCAAAGCCACCAGCACCTTCATCTGAGATAAGCTTTGCAGACGAGGAGACCAAGATGCGCCGGAGAGACTTATTGCCCGCGCTGGCTGTGTCCGCAGCAGCGGCGCAGACTGCCACGGAGCGCAAGGGGCGACTGAAGCAGTGCGTTACGCGGGGAGTGTTTGGGCGAAGCATGAGCTTCGAGGACACCTGCCGCGTGGCGGCTGAGATGGGATGCAAAGGATACGATCTGATCGGCCCCGGGGAATGGCCAGCCCTCAAGAAATACGGGCTGACTCCCACCATGTACCCGCCGGGACCGGGTGGAACGATTGCCGATGCGCTCAATCGGAAGGAGAATCACGATCGGCTGGAGAAAGCCATGCACGCGGCCATTGATGAAGCAGCGGCCAACGGTGTGCCCAGCATCATCACGTTTCCGGGTACGCGGAGAGGAATGGCGGATGCTGAAGGCGCTGACAACTGTGTGGCGTCCCTCAACCGTATCAAGGCGCATGCCGAAGATAAGGGCGTGAACATCTGCATGGAATATCTCAACAGCAAGGTAAATCACAAGGACTACATGTTCGACCACTTGGCGTGGGGCGTGGACGTAATGAAGCGAGTCAACTCCCCGCGCATAAAGATCCTTTTCGACATCTATCACGCGCAGATCATGGACGGCGATATTGTGCGCAACATCCGTGACAACTTTCAATGGATCGGGCATTTCCACACGGGCGGGAATCCTGGCCGGCATGAAATCGACGAAACGCAGGAGTTGAATTATCGTTTTATTGCGCAGTCGATAGCGGATCTGGGATTCACAGGATATGTGGCGCACGAATACGGGCCGGCGCAAGGGCGAGATCCCATTGCGAGCCTGAAGCAGGCAGTGGGTATCTTCGACGTTTGAGTCATATCGCTCCCGTTGTCGAAAAATCGGTGGCTTTCCTGGCTCTTGCTCGGTCTCGAACGGTGAGAATCGCGGCCTACATTCCGCCCGTCGCATGGAACCCCGTGAAACGTTCGGTTATGTGAACTCACCAACAGTAGCAAGCGGAGGTTCAATCTTCGCTGCCAGGAGGATTTCATGGCATCCAAACGGAACCCCAGCCTCGGCCCCAAGCCCGCTCCTGCCCGACGAATTGGCTATGTTACCGGAAATCGCTGCGATTGAAAAAGTACCTGAGCACATCGCCTCAGCGCTGGCGGCCCGGCGCCTCTATATCAACGCTGCGGGTGAACCGCGGCGCTGGTCGAGCGATGGTGGAGCTAGTGATCTGGGCGCAGGCAAATTGGCCCTAACGCGCAGGCTCAAATGAGAGTGAGTGGGTGGCTTCGAGTAAAGTCGTTTGGTATTCTTATTCCAAATTTGTGGAGGTAACCGATGAATCCTCAAGAGCGGGTCCTTGCATACCTGAACGCCAATCAATCCAGTCTTCAATACGCCACCTCGGTCGATGAGGTCGTGAAGGCGATAAAGCTTTTCGTATTCTACGGCTCGAGCCCGATATCCGACGACGAGATTCGGAAGGTCATAACCCCTTGGGCCATCACGCATGCGGTGGGAATCCTGGTGCGTCCCGGAACCGTCGGTTCGGCGCCGGTCCCTCAGGCAACGCCGTCGAATTCTGATAGCGAGTTGATCGACGCCGTGAAAAAAGCGGTTACCACGATTAACAAGGGAGTCACCATTGGCAGAGATGGCGCCAACATCAATATTGGAGTCAGTGGGGCGACGGCAAATCTGAAGCAAGGGGATAACTTGGCATCGCTCGGCATTTCATGGGGAGGAACCTTGAAACTCGAAGCGGCCTCTGGCCCCATCCACTTTGAGGGCAATCTGTCCAAGGACAAGTGGGAAATCACGGTGAGTTATCCGCAGGACACTTACATCCCTAACCTGACCACTCTAGGCACGGTATTCACCAAAGCCGAGCAGGCAGTCGGGAGTATTGCCGACGCCACGAAGAGCTTCAATAACCTTAGCGACACCGTCAAGGTGGCCGCTCTGATCAAGCCGCAGGTCACCGCTGTGCAGGATGCTGTGGAGGCGGTAAAGGGGATTGCGGACGCTCCGAAAAAGGGCGGGGCGAGTTTTGGATTCAAGTTCGGCAGTCCGGACCCGGGACCAGGACAGCAGGGCATGCCAGGGGGAGTGCAGGGGCAGATCGTCTTTTCGTACACGTTTTGAACAAGGCTGCAGCACTCCCGAAAACCGGCGATCCATACCGCCATTTGCGCTTCGACGCTTCGCATTCCGGAACGGCACCCGGCGAGTTCAAGATTGGCGGCGCGCGTGGGGCAGGGCGTTTTTCCTTTTTTCTTCGTACAGCTGGCGAACTTCACGGCCGGCTACGCCAGGTGGCCGGAACTGCGCGAATCCCAGCGCCAGACGCTTGCGTTGGCGAATACCGGGATGGCGGTTTGGTCCCATCGTCACTAGCCGTATTGAAAGCCAAATGGCCAGGTAACACGGATCTGGAAGCTTAGCCGTCCTAGGATGGCGATCCGAAGAAGGAAGCGTTTATAGCGCGTCAGCAGCTTCGCACGCGCATCTTCCTCCACCCGGCAGTTGGGGTAGACGTGACCGCGGCTACTCTACATCAGCGCGCTATCATATTCGACAGCATGCCGGAGGATCTGTTCGATGCGCTTGAGGCGCTTCTCCGCTCTCGCGGCCCGCAGGCCGGCTTCGATCTGCTGATTGGGAAATTCCGCGAAGAGAAGAAGTATCCCCTGGTGTTCGAAGCGCGAGTGATGCAGAGCAGGCACGCGCTTGGGCTACCAGTCTTGCAAAACAGCCCTCTCGAAAGTCTGTCCGGGGAGAAACGCACCGCCCATGAACACGCATACATCGCCGCCGCGCGCGAGGTCGGTGCATTGTTCCTGGAAGACGGCGACATCCCCCGCGCGTGGTCCTATTTTCGCGCTGTTGGCGACAGCGCGCCGGTGGCCGCCGCCATCGAAAATGTCGCACCCGGCGAGAATCAGGAAGCCATCATTGAGATCGCTCTACACGAGCGCGTACACCCGCGCAAAGGGTTTGAGCTGATCCTGGCTGATTTCGGCATTTGCCGCGCAATCACCTTCCTTAGCCAATACCCCGATCCTCAGACGCGCCAAGATTGCATTCGGCTCCTGGTTCGCACTTTGCACCACGAACTCGTCGAGAGCCTCAGCCGTGCGATCGCAAAGGTGGAAGGCGCCGCGCCGGAAACTCGCTGCGTGCCAGAACTAATTTTCGGGCGCGGATGGCTCTTCGGCCAGTACGATTACTACATCGATACCTCGCACGTGGTTTCGATCCTCGGATTCAGCCTCGACGTGGCCGACCGCGAAACGCTGGCGCTAGCGGTTGAGTTAGCGGAGTATGGCGAGCGTTTGTCACCGATGTTTCAATATCGAGGCGATCCGCCCTTTGACTGTGGCTTCGCCGATTACGCCATGTACTTACGCGCATTGTTAGGCCATGGCACTAACGAGGCTATCGCGCATTTTCGATGCAAGGCGGTCCACGCCGATCCACGGTCAGCCGAGGTTCTTGTGGCACTGCTCGTGCGACTCCAGCGCTATGCGGAGGCCATCAGCGTTTCGCTGGACCATCTGCACGATATCGAACCGGCGCACCTCCAATGTCCGTCGGTATTTCAATTGTGCCAGATGGCCGGCGATTACGGCCGTCTCCGGGAGCTTGCGCGCGAACGTGGTGACTTGTTGCACTTCGTCGCAGGAGTGCTGCAAGGCTGACGGAACAGCCTAACCGCAGTGCCTCGGGAACGGCAATTTGCCGCCAGGCCAGCGGGTCCGCCGATCCCAGTCTGCCATGCGGCACTCGTGGTGTCTGAGCCGCACGATCGATCCAGATAGCGCGGCGTACATCCGTGACGGAAGTCTGTTTCGAGAGAATAGCGCGGGGAAGTTGGGTGTCTAGCCGGAGCCGCGGGCTCTCCTGACATTGGCCGGGCTGTCCCAGACACTTCCTACTGCGAGCTTACCCAAAGCGCGGCTGACGCCAGGAACACGAAAGCCAACATCAGGGTAAATTCGAGCAAATCTTGGCCCTGCTCGTCGGCGGCGAACTGCGTTAGCACTCGATACATGGTTCACTCCTGCTACCAGCGTATCTTTCGATTGCCGACTCGCCAATCCTGAAAATAGGTGACATGGCAAGTAGGCCAAAGTGTAATTGCTTCGGCGGTCCGCTCCCGCAAGCGCTTTCCCGTCTTTACACTCGGCCAGCGCGAAGCCCAATCCGGCTCCATACCGTCCCCCCAAACATCTTCACGCCTTTCGGAGGCGCTCCCCCCGTCTCAAGAAACAAGCAATGCAGCGTTTTCAGCGCCTGGGGAGGTGTGGCCGCGCGGCGGCTGGAATGTTATTCATCGTGCATTCATCTGTCTCGGTTCACAATGGTGAGCTCAAAGCAACTCATGGCGTCGAGGAGACACATCATGCGACGATTTTGCCTGGTATCGGCAGTGGCGACCGCGATTGCGGCAGCCATCGGAGTGGCTCAGCAGGTCCCGAACGCGGGGCCGTATAAGGTGCTCAAGACCATCAAGGTTGGCGGCGTCGGTGGTTTCGACTACGTCTATGCGGACGACGTTGGACGCCGGCTGTATATTCCGCGCACTGGTATTCCTCCCCGAATCACAGCCTACAATCTGGACACACTTGAGCCGGTTGGTGAAATCCCGAATGCAAACGCGCGTGGCGCTGCTGCCGATCCCAAGTCAAATCACGGCTTTGGGAGCAGTAAACCGGTCGTAATGTGGGATACCAAGACCTTGGCGACAATCAAGACCATTGATGTGGAGGGCGGTCCGGACGGGATTCTGTTTGATCCATTTAACGGACGAATTTGGGTGTTTAGCCATCGCGCGCCTAACGCGACGGTAATCAACGCCGCGGATGGTTCTGTTGTCGGCACGGTGGATCTGGGCGGCGCGCCCGAGCAAGCCGTCACCGACGGCAAAGGCCATTTGTATGTCGATCTTGAAGACAAGGACAACATCGCTGTTGTGGATGCCAAGACGCTGACGGCTACAGCCCATTACGACCTTGCTGGGAAGGGTGGCGGGCCCGGCGGGCTGGCTTTTGACGTAGAAAATCACATTCTGTTCGCTGCTTGCCACGATCCGGCCACGATGGTCATTCTCAACGCAGACAACGGCAAAATTCTCGCTACCCTGCCAATTGGCAAGGGTGTGGATGGCGCGGTGTTCAATCCCAATACCATGGAAGCATTCAGCTCGCAGGGCGATGGCACGTTGACTGTCATTAAGGAAAACAGCCCGACCAGTTTCGCCGTAGAGCAGACCGTACAGACGATGACGAGCGCCAAGACGCTAACGCTTGACAGCAAGTCGAACCAGATTCTGCTGATTGCGGCTCAGTTCACGCCGCCTCCTACGCCCCCACCCGCAGGAAGGCGAAGTAGGGGCGACATGGTGCCGGATTCGTTTTCAATTCTCGTCGTGGGTAAGTAGACAGGTGACACCTGCTATCGCGCTGAAAATTTGTTGCGGCAACCAGCACTCAAGGCGTTCGCCAGCGCCGAATCAAGGCTGCTTCTTGTAGAAAGCGTAGAGGAAAATCGCCATACTCAAGCCGGCGAAGGCACGAATAAGCGATGCGCCCAGATGGATCGCCGGAACTCCGCCAGTGAAAAACCCCCAGCCATCTATAACCAAGTGCACGAGCAAAACGAACGTTAGGAAGCTTGTCCCCGCCAACGCTAGACACGCAGTATTTTTTAGGCTCATGGACGGGAAGTATGGCGCTCTGCCAAGCCGGACGCAAGGGGGCACGCCGGTCGAAACCTCGTCTGGACCTCAATCTGAGTGCGCCTGCCTCAGATGGTCTCTCATGGCTTGGCGCATCCGTGCCATCTGTTGGCGGATTCCCCGCGAGTAGTCGCATTGCCCGTTGTGCGACATTATCGGACACTATTTTCGCACCTCCCTCAGGCTCATCCTTCACAAGAAGACTGGTACTTGCTCCGCGTCGAGTGGTGCGAGTACACTGCCGAGAGCAGAAGTCCGCAAGCGGATTTCTGGAGGGGGACGCCGTGATTGCCCGCAGCATCTCTCATTACGAGCTGATCGAGAAGGTGGGCGAGGGCGGCATGGGCGTCGTCTATAAGGCGCGCGATACCCAACTGGACCGCCTTGTCGCCATCAAGGTTCTGCCGGCCGACAAGGTCGCCAACCTCGACCGCAAGCTGCGGTTCGTTCAGGAAGCAAAGGCTGCCTCGGCGCTGAATCACCCCAACATCATCACCATTCACGAGATCGGCTGTGAGGACGGCGCCGACTTCATCGTGATGGAGTTCCTCGCCGGCCACACGCTCGACCACCTCATCCCACGCGGCGGTCTGAAGACCGCCGACGTTCTGAAGTACGCCATCCCCGTCGCCGACGCCCTGGCCCGCGCGCACACAGCCGGCATCGTCCATCGCGATCTCAAGCCGGGCAACATCATGATCGCGGATGACGGCCAGGTCAAGCTGCTCGATTTCGGACTCGCCAAGCTATCCGGCATCCACGATGCCAGCGACGCCGAGCTTACGCACCCCGAAAGTCCCCAGACCGAGGAAGGGCGAATCCTTGGGACCGTCTGTTACATGTCGCCCGAGCAGGCCGAGGCTCGCAGAGTGGATGCGCGCTCGGACATCTTCAGCTTCGGCTCAGTACTCTACGAGATGGCAACGGGCAAGCGCGCCTTTATGGGCAACTCGAAAATCTCGACCTTGGCCGCAATCCTCCAGGGCGACCCCCAGCCAGCCGCCGAGATCCACACCGGCGTGCCGCGAGATCTCGAGAAAATCATCCAGCGGTGCCTGCGCAAGGATCCGGCAAGGCGCTACCAATCTGCCGCCGATCTGAAAATCAGCCTCTGCGACCTCCAGCGTGAGATGGAATCCGGCGTGCCCGAGGCCGCTCCGGCGCCGCCGTCGCAGCGTAGCGCCAAGCGCTGGATCGCGGCCCTCACACTCGGTCTCGCGCTCGGGACGTCGGGCGCCTGGTGGTTTGCTTCCCGCGGCGAGCGCCACAGCTCGGTCTACGGACCGATCAAGCCGCTGACCACCTATTCCGGCCTCGAGTACGAACCCGCACTTTCGCCGGACGGCCACCAGGTGGCCTTCTCCTGGAACGGCGAGGACAAGAGCAACTTCGACATCTACGTGCGCCTGGTGGAGGGCGGTGCGGCGGTGCGCCTGACCACCGATTCGGCGCCCGACCACGCGCCCGCCTGGTCGCCCGATGGCATTCGTCTGACGTTTCTCCGAAATAATGCCATCTATCTCATTCCCGCTCTCGGCGGCGTGGAGCGCAAGCTGCTGCAGTTCCCACACGGCCGCCTCACGATCAGCCCGATCTCCTGGTCCACTGACGGACGATTCCTGGCCTTCAGCGGCACGGAGGACATGACCCCGGATTCCATCTGGATCGTTTCCACCGAATCAGGGGAATATCACCGCGCGAGTACCCCGCCCAAGGGGTACTACTCCGACATCTCTCCCGCGTTCTCACCCGACGGCCGCACCCTCGCGTTTATCCGCGCCCGCGACACTTACAGCCGGGCTGTCATCTTGCAGAACATGAGTCGGGACGGGACCACCCAGGGCCCCCAGCGCGAAGCCACAGGCTACGACGGCACCTTCGAGGAACTCGCGTGGCAAGCAGACAGCCGGGGCCTGATTTTGATTGTCAGAGTGGGCCTGGAACGCTACGGCCTCTGGCGGCTGCCTCTGGGGGGCGTGCTCCAGCCGCTGGGTATCGATAGCGACGCTGTGAGATGGCCGTCGGTGTCACGTGCCGGCAACCGCCTGGCTTACGAGAAGCGCCGCACGGACTTGAACATCTACCGCATGGATGGTCCCGGGCCCGATGGCGGACCGCGGCCCTTCGACCAGTGCCACGCAACCGTCGTTATCGATTCCACGGCGATCGACCGCGAGCCGATGCTCTCTCCAGACGGCCGCCGGCTCATTTTCAACTCCGACCGGTCGGGGTTCAATGAGATTCACATAGCCGAGGCCAGCGGCGCTAATCAGGTCGCGCTCACGGCGCTGGGACCCACTTCTATGGGCAGCCCCCGATGGTCGCCCGACGGCCAGACGGTCGTCTTCGACCGCTACGAAGACGGCCACAGCATGATCTATGCCGTAAGCGCTGAGGGTGGCAAGCCACGGCGCATGACCAACGATGCCTCCAGCGATATTCGTCCCAGCTTTTCCCGGGATGGCAAATGGATCTACTTCAGCTCGAACCACACGGGCCGCGACGAAATCTGGAAGATCCCGTCGGGCGGCGGCGCGGCCCAGCAGGTCACCCGCAATTCCGGCAACGAGCCGTTCGAATCGGCCGATGGCAAGCTACTCTACTACACAAATAACCAGGGGCTGTGGAGCTTACCCGCCGGTGGAGGCGACCCCAAGTTGGTCCTGCCCGAAGCGAGCTTTCCACTCTACGCGGTAGCGGGCCACAGTGTCTATTACGGGATTCGCAATCCACCAAGCATCTGGGTGTGGCGTACTGACACCGGCCGCAAGTTCGAGTACGTGCGCTTTCCGAATAAGGTGGCCGTATTTCCCGGGGGCGGCACCGCCTTCACCGTTTCGGCCGACGAGCGCACCATCCTGTACTCGCAAACAGACCGCCAGGAAAGCGATCTCATGCTGGTGGAAAACTTCAAGTAAAGGCACAAGCTCGCTTCTTCTATACTGGGACTCATGACTCTGGGGCACAGCTACAAAGCTCAATATGATTACGTCGAGCTCACTGTGGAGCCGCATGCCGGGCACTGGCGCCTTACGCTGCGGGATAAGCGGCACGGCGAGGACATCGTGCATGAAGACGAGTTCGCAACCGCGGGCGAAGCCCAGGATGCAGCTCTCCCGCTCGCCGAGCATCACATCAAGATCCAGCACAACGATACCCTGCTCATGCCAGTGCGGCTGTCATGGAAGGATTATCAGTCTTGACTGTTCCTGCGCCGAGCGTACCCCAATCCGCCAGCCTTTACGATCCTGTCACATGCCGGGGCGCTTTGAAAAGAGACTTCTCCAAAGCGGCAGTTGTGTCCAAGCTTTGAAGCGTTTCTCATTAATTAAGCTTCTGCTCAAGGTCTGCGACTAACCATGCTGGTTGCTGGCCCCAAACAAGGCGCTCGTCAACAAGGCGATATCTTCTCTGAAGTTTCGCCACCCTTCTAGAGCGCCGGCAACCACGCCCCAACTTTCACCGTCGGCCCGACGGATACCACCCGACTGGAATCTTTTCTCACGATGGCCAGTTTCAGCAGCATCGTCGGCGAGTTCATGAACGCCCGCTATTCCGAAATGCTGCAAAACGCTGGTCAAGGCCGAGGCGTGCTGGCTTATAGTCTTCGTGTTCGATTCCAGCACGGCGACCTTTTTGAACCAAACCAAACAGCGCTTCCCATCCGGGCACCCTGACTATTCGACTGTGCGAGGGACACCACTTTGTGGTACCTTACCTGGACGTGAGTTGAGCACGGGCATTGAAGAAGGGAGTGTCGAATGGCTATCGTTATCGTCCATTTTGAAGAATTCCTTCAATTTGTGTGCTGGACAGCTATCCCACCTGGCAACGTTGGGCTTCCAGCTCCACTATGTGAGGGCTCAAACGGTTACTTTACGGCCTTGCGGATTAAGGACGTTGAGGTAGTGCAAGGCTCTTCGTTTTCTTTCGATCCGCGGAAGATATTTGCTTCGTCGGCTGGGAAGGAGGGAACTACAGATCCCCCCCTCTTTCCAAATCCAGAAAAAAACATCGCGACGGTTGACATCGATCCGACCAAAGGTCTGACATTCAAAGGGTCGGGGAAGGCACCGATGGTGCTTGTCCGGGACGTCTTCGTCAAGGGTCACACCGTGCCGGGCGTGGGTGTCGCCGGGCCGCCTGCCGGCGCAGTGACGGCGTTCAGCTATGATTCTAAGCACGACACCGTACTTTTCAATAACACAGGCCCTGTCCCCGTGCCGGCTCACAATGAGGCGTCCACCCTTTGACCTCGGGGCCCCTTCCACTTCGCCGGACGTAACCTCCTGTCCGGCTAATCCGCCGCGCCCCGGCCCGCTGGCTTTCTCTTGACAAACCGATGAACAGACACGGAAATGCCGCAGATTTTGTTGGCGTTTCCGTTTCGTTTCACAATCGGTAAGTTTTGCAACGTGCACGTGAGGTCCTGAAAACAAGGGGTTCCAGCGTTGCAAAGGTCAGTCGCAAAATGGAGCCCGAAAAGGGGCTTCCGACAGCCGGTCGTTGATGTTGGCAGTGTTGCGAAACTCTGTTGCAAAAAGTCGAGCAAGGTACTTGGCTGGCTGGTCGCCAAGCCGCGGATGTGGTTTCTCGGCCACGACCGATGCCGTGGGTAATCAGCCGATCCGGACGTCGATGACCTGATTGACCGCCGTCTAAAACTCAAGCTTTCATCCGACAGCGCGGCGGCCAAGGTCCAGTCTAAGCTATAAGGGTTTAGTTCGTTCGGGCCCGCGGGTCATGCCTTACTCCGGTATGCCCTCGCAAACGTGAACCCATGATAGAAACCCTGCTCCAGGATCTTCGTTATGCCCTTCGCACCGTTCGCTTGAATCCCGCGTTCACCATCACCGCCGTTGCCGCTCTCGCGCTGGGTATCGGCGCGAACACGGCGATCTTTTCGGTGGTGAACACGGTCCTGCTCAAGCCGCTCGCGTACCCGGACCCCGATCGCATCGTGCAATTCATGCTCATCCGATCCGGCGCAGCCTGGGTAGGCGCCTCGCCGACAAAATTCAACCTTTGGCGCGACGAGACCCGCGTGCTGCAGGATATTTCGGCGTATCGCGTCGGCGTCGTCAACCTGACCGGCGGCGCTTACCCCGAGCAGGTCGCTATGGCGCAAGTCAGCGCCGATACCTTCCGCCTCTTCGGCGCACCCATCGAGCAAGGGCGCACATTCACCGTCGAAGAAGACCGGCCGGGCGGCCCTCACGTCGCCGTCATCAGCCATGGCCTCTGGCAGCGGCGCTTTGGCGGAGATGACGGAACGATCGGGAAGAGTATCGCGCTCGGCGATGAGCCTTACGTCATCATCGGGGTCCTGGGTCCCGGTTTCGATTTCGATAGCGATCCGCCACCCGACGTCTGGACTCCCTTTCAGCTTGACCCCAATAGCACCGATCAGGCTCACTACTTCTCGGCAGCGGCGCGTCTCAAGCCGGGCGTGACTATCGCCATGGCCAATGCGCAACTGCAGCTCGCCGCGGAACAGTTCCACCTCAAATATCCAAACGGTTTGGGCACGCGGGACGGTTTCGCCATGCAACCGCTTCGCGAGCGCATGGTCGGTGAGGTGCGTCCGTCGCTCCTGATCCTTCACCGGCGCCGTAAGCCTGGTGCTCCTCATAGCCTGCGCCAACGTCGCCACCCTGCTTCTGATTCGCGCTACCGGAAGAAAACGCGAGATCGCCGTCCGCGCGGCGCTGGGCGCCAGCCGCTCACGCATCATTCGCCAACTGCTCACAGAGAGCGCGGTGCTCTCTGCCATTGCCGGCATGCTCGGCTTGGCGTTGGGCATGTGGGGCGTACACGCGCTGCTCGCCATGAATCCCGGTGACATGCCGCTCATCGGAGGCCGCGGCGCGGCCGTGACAGTGGATTGGCGCGTGGCCTTCTTTACGGTGCTGGCATCGCTCGTCACTGGGATTATCTGCGGATTGATGCCCGCACTTCAGGCCTCCCGTGGCGATCTCAACACGCCTCTCAAAGAGAGCGGACGCTCTGGAACGGGCTTGCGGCAGAATCGCGCGCGCTCCGTGCTCGTCGTCTGCGAAACCGCACTCGCCCTGATTCTCCTAATTGGGTCGGCTCTGCTGATTCGCTCCTTCATCGCGCTGCGCGCGGTCAATCGCGGCTTTGAAACGCATAACGTGCTGACGCTCCGCATGTCACTCGCCGGCACGCATTTCGACAACACCCGCGCTGTCGGCCAACTGGTTCGTGAAGCAACCCGGCGCATGGACACGTTGCCCGGCGTGATCGCTTCCGGCGCCACCTCAGCGGTGCCACTGGAAATCGGTTCCGGCCTTCCCTTCGACATCGTTGGGCGCTCGCTGGCGCAGGGCCCGGTGCGGGTCGGTTGGACGAGCGTCTCACCCGGCTATTTTGACGTGTTCCGGGTTGCCATCCGCCGCGGTCGCGGATTCACGGATCGTGACAGCCATGCCGCCCCAGGCGTGGCCATCATCAATCAGACCATGGCGCGCATGTTCTGGCCCGGGCGCGATCCCATTGGAGACCGCATCATCATCGGCAAAGGATATGGCCCTGGATTCGACGAACCGGCGCGCGAGATTGTCGGCATCTCCGCCGACATTCACGATGAAGAATTGAGCAGCGCACCAAGACCGATGACATACGTGCCCATGGCACAGGTGGCGGATGGCATTGCCGGCCTGTTTTCCCGTGTCATGCCGATCGCTTGGGTGGTGCGCACGCGGGTTGCGCCGCAATCCTTGCGTTCCGCCATCGAAACCGAATTGCGCCGGGCGAGCGGCGGGCTGCCGGTTGCGGGTGTCGAATCGATGGACGAAGTCACCGCACGGTCAACGGCGCGCTCCGATTTCAATACGCTGATGATGAACATCTTTGGCGGCGCGGCATTGCTGCTCGCCGCCATCGGAATGTACGGATTGATGGCTTATTCCGTTGAGCAGCGCACGCCGGAAATGGGAATCCGCCAAGCGCTGGGCGCCGATTCCAGTAGTGTGCGGAACATGGTGGTCTTCGAGGGAATGCGCCTGGCGCTGATCGGCATTTTCATCGGTTCGGCTGGGGCATTCATTCTGGCGCGATTGATGACCGGGTTTCTGTTCGGCGTCACACCGTGGGATCCAATGGTCTCCGCCACTGTCCCAGCTCTCGTGAGCGTGGTGGCTTTACTCGCAGTCTGGCTTCCCGCCCGGCGCGCGGCGCGTATCGATCCGGCCGCGGCGCTCCGCCACTCCTGACAGTCAAGTCAGCGCGGCGTTCCTGTAGCGCGGGGGTACCGCGCCGTTTGCGGGACACCCGCGGCTTTTCTCAAGCTACCCGCGCGAGCGCACAGCGTGCACGATGAAGCGCTCGGGCGCCGGTCCCAGGTAGTGGAAAGGGTAGCAAGTGACCAGGGTGAGGGAAGGTTCCGCGGAGTTAGCCAGGACGCGGGTATCGTGCGGAGTAACCACTTCGCACGATTTCACGCGGTACTCATAGGATCCGCTGAGCGTGGTGAGCACAATGGCGTCGCCCGGCTGGACGCCTCGCAAGCCGCGGAAGAAGGTATCGCGGTGCCCGGCGAGTCCGACATTTCCCAGGTTTCCTGGAAGCGCGGTGCCTGGAACGTGTCCTACCGCGACCGCCAGTGTCCGCTGCGAGACACCTTCCAGAATCATGGTTTTCAGCCCAATGCGCGGAATTTCGATTCGTCCGACGATTGAGCCGCCACCCGCGCCATCGAAACCGAGGCCGGGCGGCTTGACGCTCCCTAGCACGGGCGCAGAGGGCAGTTCGTCCCCCGCGGTTGAGAACGATACGGCTTGCGTCACGAATTCGCGATAGGAAACCGGACCGCCTTCCAGTTCCTGCTCGAAGGCCCAATTCTCGTATGCCTGGAAAAACCAGGCCTGCGCAAGAAGGGCCGCGCACAATCCCATCGATGCAAAACCCAGCCCGAAACACAGCCGTTCCGTGCGCCGCAGCAGCGATTTTGTAAATCGCAGGCGAACCCGCAGACTCACCTTCGCTCCAACCGCAAGGCCAGTATTCGCAGCAGCGCACCCGCGAAAATGCCCAGCATGCCCAGCGTCGCGAACAGTGCCAGGTAGCTTGCCGTCTTAGGCAAACTCGCGGCAATCATCTGCGGTTCACGCGCCCGCGCCCGGCTCTGGATCGGAGACGGCGCGTTTACCGCGGTTGGAATTGCTTTTGGCAGAGGAGCGGGTCTGGGCGGCACGACCAGTGCGCTCGGTGCAGCGGCAGCCGGCGGCGGCGCGGGCGGGGCCGGGCTCGGTGGGATTGCCGCACTTGCCAGCTTCCCGAGATCGCCTGGTAGTTCCGGCGGCAACGACAGCACCGCACGGCCCACTGACTTGGCCAGTTCCACCGCCTGCAGCTTCGGATACACAAACTCCTGGCCGTAATTCCGGCCGGGCGCAAACCAGATACGCAGCGCCTTCGGCTGCTTAGGGCCCCGTTCAAAGAACGTGAACACCGTCTTGTCGGTGGTCGGCTGATCGTAGTTCGGCATCGTCAGCAGCGTGGAGAGCAGGCGAGTTTCGTCGCCCGTCCAGAGCTGTACGGTTTCGAAAACATCCAGCACGTTGCGCTGTGGCTCCCGCTCCACCAGCTTGAAAACATAGTGGCCGGGCTCCAAAATCATGCTGGGGATTTCGAATGGATCGTTGATCGAAAACGGCGTTTGCTTCACCGGTTCCGCCCCACGCACGTCCACCAACACCGCGAGCGCTATTACTCCGCAGGTGGTCAGTTTCCGCCGATTCATACCGCCGTTACCAAAAGTTAACGCTCTCAATACTACTACAGTTAGCCACCACCGGCGAGCAACTAGCGATTCGGCGCAAGACTTTGGTACCAATAGACAGACATGCACATCCGGGAACTTCTCGGGCGGGGCCGTCCGACGTTTTCGTTCGAGTTTTTTCCGCCCAAAAGCGAGGAGGCGGCAAAACAGCTCGAACAGACCATCGCCGACTTGCAGGAACTCAAACCCAGCTTTGTTTCAGTAACTTATGGGGCGGGCGGGTCAACCCGCGAGCGCACCATCGAGGTCGTGACCCGGGTGAAGCGCGAGACCGGAATCGAGGCCATGGCGCATCTAACTTGCGTCGGCTCAACGCGCGACGACTTAGCCGCGGTTCTGGACAAAATCCGCTCGGCGGGCATCGAAAACGTCTTGGCTTTGCGTGGTGACCCGCCAAAAGGCCAGACCGAATTCAAGCCGGTTGAGGGCGGATTCCGGTATGCGGTTGAATTGGTGAACTTTATCCGCGAGCGGCACGATTCGGCCCTGTGCCTGGGCGGCGCCGCCTATCCGGAGAAGCACCCCGAGTGCGGGAACCCGGCGGTTGACCTGATGAACCTCAAGCGTAAAGTCGAGGCGGGATTGGACTTCGTGATTACTCAGCTCTTCTTCGACAACCGGCGTTATTTCGAATTTATCGAAAGAGCACGCCACGTTGGCATTCAGGCACCGATCATCCCCGGCATCATGCCCATTACGAACGCTTCACAAGCTGAGCGCTTCGGGGCCACCATTCCTTTCCCGTTGGCTGAGGAACTCGACCGAAGGCGCGACGACCCTTGCGCCGTTTTGGAGCTAGGTGTCGCCCACGCAACCGCGCAATGCATCGAGCTACTGGAGCGAGGTGTACCGGGCATCCACTTCTACACCCTGAACCGAAGCACCGCGACCCGAGAGATTTACACAGCGCTGCAAGCCGCCGGGTACGCTCCACACCACTGACAAGTTGTGTCTCAATTGGCCTCTTGAATAGCGGCAGGATTCATGACATGCTATTCGTAATCTGTTCACAGTACAGGAGGGTCTAGATGCAAAGCAGTAGCCGTTCGACGTGTGTTCTACTACTCGCGCTGTCAGCGCTGGTTGGCTCGACCGTTGTCCGGGCTGATGTCACGGGTTCTATTTTAGGCGTGGTTCGCGATAAGTCACAGGCCGTCGTGGCCGGAGTGCAGATTGTCGCGACAAATGCGGAAACCAACCTCACTCGCGACACGGTGTCCGGACCGGACGGGTCCTATCGCTTGCTGGCCCTGCCAGCGGGAACCTACAAAGTCACTGCGACCGCTTCGGGATTTCAACAGTACACGACCACCGGTATTGATGTGAAGGTCAACGACCAATTGCGCATTGACATTACGCTTGAGGTCGGCAGTGTACAACAAGAGGTCAGCGTTTCTGCCAATGCAGTTCAGGTGGAGACGGCCAGTACACAACTCGGCGACGTGATCGAGTCTAAGAAGATGCTGGCGCTGCCGCTTAACGGGCGCAGCTACATCGATCTGCTCGGCTTGCAGGCCGGTGTTGCTCCCACTACAGCGAACACGATCGGTGGCGACCGGCCCGTATCCGGCATGTTGTCTACGGGAAACGTCTCGGTCAACGGCCAGCGTGAGACCGCGAACGCCTTCCTGGTGAATGGCGGCGACGTCAGCGAAGGCCGCGATCTGGGCGCCGGGCTCATTCCGAACCTGGATTCCATCGAGGAGTTCCGCCTCATCACCAATAGTTTCGACGCTGAGTATGGAAAGTTCAGCGGGGCGGTTATGAACGCGATCACCAAGTCCGGCACAAACGCAATTCATGGTGATGTTTTCGAATTCTTGCGAAACAACGATTTCGACGCTCGCAACTTTTTCGATCCAACGCTCGCGGAACTGCGTCGCAACCAGTTCGGATATACGGCGGGCGGTCCGGCCTGGAAAAATCGGCTGTTCTGGTTCACGGATTATCAGGGTACCCGCCAAGTGCAAGGCGCCAGCACGGGCATTGTAGCGGTGCCGACCACGGCGGAGCGCGCCGGTCAGTTCAATCCCGCCTCGTTGACGGGCGTAATCGATGGTCCTTACTGGGCGCAGGTGCTCTCGCAGCGCCTGGGTTACGGAGTCTCTGTCGGTGAACCCTACAGTTCCGCAGGCTGCACTCTAACATCAGATTGCGTCTTCCCCGGAGGAGTAATCCCACAGCGTGCCTTTGACAAGGCCGCCGTAGGAACCATGCCGTATATTCCCCTGGGGAATCTCAACCCCAGCCTAGGTGTATACGCCAATGACAGCCAGAAGAACACGGTCCGCGATGACAAGATCGGCGAACGCGTGGACTTTGTCAACCAGACGACCGGCAACTGGTCGTGGTACTACCACTTTGATGATTCGACCGCTGGCAGTGCCCTATCGTCAGGCGCATCGAGCGTTGCCGGATTCCCGTCCACCACGCCCACTCGAGCTCAACAGATCGTAATGAGCAACACGAAGACATTCGGACCAACGGCGGTGAATGAAGCGCGCGTCAGTTTTTTCCGCACGTCGACGGACACCAATAAACCTGCGGGGGGCTTTGCTCAGCTCTCCAGTCTCGGTTTTGTCACTGGCGTGGGAAGTTTGGGTATCGTCCCTTCGGGACCGCCGGGATTCCCGCAGACGGTACCACCGCTATACTTCACCCAGCTTGGTCTGAACGTCGGTGTAAATACTCTCACGACCGGCCAGCCGAACAACACGTGGATGTTGACCGACGGCTTTTCGAAAATAATGGGCGATCACGCCCTCAAGTTTGGCGGCGAATTCCGTTATTTGCAGATCAATGAACGGAACGTTTGCGCACCGAACGGCGATTTCACTTTTGACGGCACCGTGACGGGCGTCGACTTCGCAGACTATTTGCTCGGGGCGCCGACCGCTAGTGGTGGTTACAACCAATGCAGCATGCAGTTCCTGGATTCTCGCACGCGCTACGGCGGCGCTTATGCTCAAGACCAGTGGAAGGTAAAGCCGAACTTTACGCTGAACCTCGGCGTGCGCTGGGAGGTCAGCATGCCCTGGTACGACACGCAAGGAAAGATCGAGACTATTGTTGCCGGCGAGCAATCCACGCAATTTCCTACCGCGCCACTGGCCTGGGTGGTGCCCGGCGATCCGGGAATACCGAGCACTCTGTCTCACACGCGGTATGACAATTTCGCTCCTCGTGTGGGCTTGGCATATTCGCCCGGGTTTACGGACGGGATTCTGCACAAAGTCTTTGGGGGTCCCGGCAAGACGAGCATTCGCGCCGCATATGGAATCTACTACACCTCGATCGAAGATCTGAACCTGTTCTATGAGGTGGGCGACGCGCCGTTCGGCCTTTATTGGACGAGCCCGGTGGCGGTAACGATGGACGAGCCATGGCGCAACCGCCAGAACGGGCAGTCAATAGGGCAGCGTTTCCCGTTCACGTTCCCCATTCCCGGCAGCCCGGCCAACCAAACACTCAACTATGCGCAGTTTGAGCCGCTATCTGGCTCGCCCGGTTACAAACCTGGTAACAAATTGCCTTACGCCGAGCACATGAACCTGTCCTTACAACGCGAGATTTCCAAGTCTACGGTGCTGACGCTCGCCTATGTGGGAACCCAAGGCCATCAGCTCATTTCGCAATACGACGCAAACCCCGGCACTCCGGCGTTGTGTATGCAGTTGAACGCCGAGGGCGCAACTCCAACCTGTGGTCCCAACGGAGAGCAAACTACGTATACTCTTCCGAACGGGAGCCATGTCCTCGGAACCAGGCTCAATCTGCTCACGCCGGCGTATGGCGGTGTGCTGGAGCCTGCTTTTGGCAGCGGCAATTCCTACACTGCCAATATTTCCAATTCGAATTACAATGCGGGCGAGATCACCGTGGAACGCAAAGCCGCTGACGTCACTTTCTTAGCGGCCTATACATTTTCCAAGGCGATCGATAATGCTTCGGGGTTTGGGGACTGGGTGAATTTCTCGAATTTTCGGCTCAGCCGGGCGCTGTCGGCGTACGACGTCACCCATAACTTCGTAGCCAGCTACACGTGGGCCGTGCCGTTTGACCGGGCATTCGGCACGCTGTCGAAGCGTTTGACCCAAGGTTGGAACTTGAACGGGATCACTCGTTTTTCGACAGGCTTTCCAATTTCGCTTAGCCAGGGCGGCGACGTTTCCCTATTCGGCAGCGGTAACACCGATGTCCCCGATGTAATCAGCGCGGTTGTGACGCAGGATCCCCGGAAGGCCGGCCCGACTGGTCCGAATACGTATTTTCTTCCGGGCTCATTCATTTCCGGCCCGGTAGGAACGTTCGGCGATGCGAACCGGCGCTTCTTCCACGGTCCCGGAATCGACAACACCGATTTCGGCGTCTCCAAGCGGATTCCGATTACTGAATCCATGGCGGTCGAGATTCGCGGAGAGTTTTTCAATATCTTCAATCACGCGAATTTCAACAACCCGCACGGCAACTTCAGCAGCGGCCTGTTCGGAATCGTAACCAGCGCCCGGGATCCCCGCATCGGGCAGGTGAGCGCGAAGTTCTACTTCTAGGTTCGGGCGCTACAAAGCCTAAGACAAGGACAGGCAGGAATGCCTGTCCTACGCTTTCATGGATCCATTTCCGCGGTTTGATTTGACGGGGCAGGTCGCGCTTGTCACCGGAGCGGCGCGGGGGTTGGGGCGTGCGATCTCGCTGGCTCTGGCGCATGCGGGGGCCGATGTCGCTTTGGGATTGCGGGATGCCACAACCGGCGGCGAGTTGGCACGGGAAATCCACGCTATGGGACGGCAAGCCCTACCCCTGCAAATGGACATGCTGCGGCAGGAAGAGATTTTCCGGGCGGTGGATGACACGGTGGATCATTTCCGGCGCCTCGACATCCTGGTGAACAATGCGGGCGGAGGGACGACGGGGCTCGCGGAGAACGTCACCGAGGCGGATTTCGATTACACCGTGACGTTGAATGTGAAGGCGGTGTTCTTCGCGAGCCAGGCAGCGGGGCGCGTGATGATGCGGCAGAAGGGTGGCGGGCGCATTATCAATCTGAGCTCGCAGGCGGGCTTCGCGGCGTTGCCGACGGAATCGGTGTACTGCGCGAGCAAGGCAGCGGTATCGCATCTGACCAAATGCCTGGCGGTCGAGTGGGGCAAATACAACATCACGGTGAATGCCGTGGCGCCGACGTTCATCAAGACACCGGGCACCGAGGAAGCATTGGCGGACGCGGCGTTCCGGGCGGACGTGATCGAGCGCATCGCGGGACTGCACCGCATCGGGGAACCAGTGGAGGTTGCAGGAGCGGTGGTCTTCCTGGCTTCGCCGGCCGCGTCGCTGATCACGGGACACACAATTCTGATTGACGGCGGGTGGACGGCGCGGTAACCGGACAGGCAGGAATGCCTGGCGCGCCCTTTAGCCATTTCCGCGATTTGATCTGACAGGACGGGTCGCTGGGGCCGGGCGCGCGATCTCACTCGCGCTCGCGCATTGAGGTGGATGTTGTTTCCTGATTGAAAATCGGACGATTTCAATGTACTGGACAGAACAATTTCGCCGATTTAGTCGGTTTAACCCTTGACACCCGCCAAATAGAGTGCCAGGATTTAGTTTCGTTGCATAACTTAAATCTAAAGAAGTAGTGGCTTAAAATGCCGGTGGCGAGAGCGTTGCGATTAGCGTGAGTATGGCTTCCCAAAGCGAATAGCCTATCCGGCATGAGACGTATTCACAGGACCCTCGGAGTCGGAAAGGAAAGCACAGAAATGAAATCAAAGATCGCGCTGTTCCTCGCTTTGTTTGCCATAGCGCTTATACTGACTGTGGCGACGCAGCCTGTGCAGGCGCTGCTAGGTCCTTGCCAAGAACTTTGCGGAACGGCGTGCGCCCCCGGCTGGACATTCAATGACACGTGCTCTTGCCAAATCAGCACGGTCTGCTGTCCGCGCTCCAACCTACTTTACGTCGCAGTATGCCGAAACGAAAGCGGCAACGTTTGCCGCGCGAATTCTTGCGGTGTATGCACTGGAAAGCATTGTTAACAAGCACTCACCACCGGACCTGAAAGTGGTTGGGGGCTAAGCGCCTCGGTTGGACGGCCCCCTTTGAATCTGGTGTGGACGCACGAAGGAGGTGCAGACCCGTTGAACATAAAGACCTTTCTGACGTATGCCGCTCTCGCGACGGTTTCTATATTCTGCGGTGTAAGTACCGCAATGCTTCTCGCGCCGCAAATCAAACAATTCTCGCTCCGACAACCGCCTCGCCCTTCCCGTGAGGAGCTGGTCAAATCGCATGGGAGCGAGTTCAAACAGCTCCAGTCAGAACTAAAGGTGGACAAGATTAACGAGTTGAACTACTCATCCCGGCGTACAATCTTGGTTTTATTCGGCAGTACTGAATGCCGCTGGTGCTCCGAGAGTCTTCCACTGTATCAGAGGCTTTCTCAGTCCCCAGCAATTCAGAATGGGCACATGCGGTTCATTGTGGTATTTCCAGAGACAGAAGACGTAATCACGAAGTATCTGAAGGAAGGAAAGGTAAGTTCTGCATCCGCCGTGAGCCGCAGGCTAGGCGACTTCGGCGTTACCGGAACACCGACGCTTGCTCTGGTGCGAGACGGGCGACTGGTTGATGGTTGGAGCGGTTACCAATCATATCCTGACCTCGCAATCGACGCTATTCTCAGAGTCGACAACTAACTCAGTCTTACTGTTTCGACTCCCGGTCTGGCGCTTTTAGCGTCAGCCGCAATGAGGGTCGGAGCGCGCTTCGCGCGCGGAGCTTCGTACCAAATAAGTGACGCACGCGCTCCTTGTCGGTGACGAAACTGAGCCGCGCGCGAAGCAAGCGGCCTCCAGCCGAACGATAAACGCCACCATTTCGTGCGACCCTACACTAGTCGTATCGTAGCGCGATCATCGGATCGATTCGCGTAGCACGGCGCGCCGGAATGTGGATTGCCGCTGCGGCGACCAGCAGTAGGATCGCCGGAACGCTCAGAAACGTGACCGGATCGCTGGCTGTGACCTGGTACAACAGACTCGCCAACCATTGGGTTGCGGCGAGGGCCGCGGGCAAACCGATGGCCACGCCCGCTACCACGGGGCCAAGCGCCTGGCGGAGCAACATGCGCTGCACGTTCGCGGCCTCGGCGCCCAAGGCCATGCGGATACCGATTTCGGCGGTCCGTTGGCTGACTGCATACGAAACCACGCCGTAGATCCCGATGGCCGAGAGCAGGAGCGCGAATGCCGCGAGGAGCGCCAATAGCAGCATCACCAGGCGGCGCTGGGCCAGCGAATTGGCAAGCAGTTGTTCCATGGTGGCGATCCGGTACACGGGCAGGTTGCGGTCGAGATCGCGGACGCGCGCATGGATTCCCGGCACGGATTGGAGCGGATCGAGCTTGGTCCGCACGGCCAGTTGCATAAAGGGCGATGGAATCTGGAGAGCTGGGAAGTAGCGGATAGGCTGCGGTGCCAACGCGAGACTTCGATTTTTCACCGCTCCCACGATGCCGACGATCTGAAAAGCGCCCTCGTCTCGAGTCCGGTATGTGATGTAGTGGCCGATGGCATCGCCTTTGGGGAAGAAGGTGCGGGCGAAAGTCTCGTCCACCAATGCGACCTTCGGAGCATTGGCGGAATCCTGCTCGTTGAACAACCGGCCCTGCTTAAGCGGAATCTGCAAGGTTTGGAAATAGGTTGGGCTCACCAGACATCTTCTAGTGTCTGGAACCGGTTCGGACGCGGGCCATGGATGGCCGACTATGCTGAATGACCCGCCACCGCCGTCAAGGCTGAAGGGCATCCCGGTGCCGAAGTCTGCGGAGAGCACGCCCGGCAGCGCGGCGATCCCAGCGCGCAGTTGCGAATAGAACGCCAGCACATCTGAAGGACGACTGTATTGCAGAACCGGCAGGCTGATCCGCGCGGTCAGCAGATGGTCTGTCTGGAAGCCGGGATTCACACTTACGATGTGCTGAAAACTCCGCAACAGCAGACCGGCGCCGGCGAGCAGCACAAGGGAGAGCGAGACTTCTGCAACCACGAGGACGCCGCGCAAACGGCTGGAGCGCCGTCCGCTACTCAAGCGCCCGGAGCCGACCTTCAGTGCCTCGTTAAGATCGACCTTCGAAGTGCTGAGGGCAGGCGCGAGACCGAAGATCACGCCGGTCAACAAGGAAAGTCCGCATGCGAAGGCGGCTACCAAACCGTTGATGGCCAGTTCCTGGCTGTGGAAGAAATCCGGTGGACCAAAGCGCACAAACAGGTCGAGCATCCAGGCGGCGAGCATGAGGCCCAGTGCCCCGGCAAGTACAGAGAGCAGCACGCTTTCCGTCAGCAATTGGGCGATAATCTGGCCGCGTCCGGCGCCGAGCGCGGCACGGATGCCGATTTCCTTCTGGCGGGATGTGGCACGCGCCAGTAGCAGATTCGCGATATTGGCGCAGGCGATCAGCAGCACGATGCCCACAGCGGCCAGCAGTATTTTCAGCGGCGTTCCCATCTCTCCCGCTACCGCCTCGGCGAGCGGATCGAGATCGATGCTCCAGCCCTTCGGGTACCAATCGGGAAGATTGTGAGTCATCTGTGCGGCGACGACCTTCATTTCGGCGCGGCCCTGCTGCAAGGAGACGCCAGGCCGGAGCCGAGCGAGGACCATGACGCGCTGATGGCCGCGAGCGCCGGGTTCGAGATCCTCAGGACCGAAACTCAACGGCACATAGAGCTGCGACTTTTCCAAAAACTCCAAGAACGGTTCGACCACTCCGATGACGGTGTAACTCTGGCCATCGAGTTGGACCTGCTTACCGGCGATGTTCGGGTCCGCGCCAAATCGAGTTTTCCAGAGATCGGTTCCCAGCACGACAACGTGGTTGTGTCCGGCTCGCTCCTCACCCGCCGTGAACAATCGGCCCAGGACAGGCTGCACGCCGAGCATCGGAAACATGCTCGCCGTAGCCTGCAGGCCGTACACGCGCACCGGCTCCTGATCGCCGGTCAGGTTCACGCTATTGATGTCGTATGTGGCCATGGCGGAGAACGACTGACTCAATCTCTGGTAATCGAGGAAATCGAGCGGTGAGGCATCCGACTTCGCCAACTCGAACATGGGCATGTTCTTGGTCACGATGACGAGCTGATCGGGGTTTTTGAAATGCAGCGGATGCAGGAGAACGGCATCGACGGCCGAAAAGATGGCCGTAGTGGCGGCAATGCCCAAGCCGAGCGTGCCGATGGCCACGAGCGCGAAAAGAGGATTGCGGGCTAACAATCTAACCGTGAAGCGCAGGTGCTGCAAGGGATTCGTCATAAAGGCTTGAGGGATTAATGGCAAATTCGTGTCCATGATGAGCGGCTCAAAGCAAAGTGCTTAGGAGCGGCCGGCTGCACGAGTCTGTTCGCTTCTGGGTAGGGGCGTCCGTAACCGGACAGGCCCCAGTTATTTCCACACCACCAGAGCGCGGTGGATTAAGGTTCTGGCGTTTCGACATAAAAAATCCATCGATAGCCATTGCTAAGCGTCACGATGGGATAAACTTACAAGTTCGCCAAGCGGATGCTGAACAACAGTGCATTTTGTTACGAAAGCGTTTCTGGACGCGTGATTCCTGCATTCGAGATTCATTATTCACAGGTTTTTCAACAGGGCCGTTGAAATCCGGGAGGGATCGAACGGGTGAAGCTCACATACGTCGATTGGATGGTAGTCGCCGCATACTTTCTGTTGAATCTGGGCATCGGCTTTTACTATAAGGCACGGGCGGGAAAGAACATCGGTGAGTTCTTTCTTTCCGGCCGCAATGTGCCGTGGTGGCTGGCGGGCACGTCGATGGTCGCTACCACGTTTGCCGCCGATACGCCATTGGTGGTCACGGGACTGGTCGCGCGCAACGGCATTGCCGGCAACTGGTTGTGGTGGAACTTTGTTGCCAGCGGCATGATGACGGTGTTTCTGTTTGCGCGGCTGTGGCGGCGATCCGGCGTGATGACCGATGTGGAGTTCGCCGAGATTCGCTATTCGGGTGGACCGGCGGCATTCCTGCGAGGGTTTCGCGCCCTCTATTTGGGGGTGCCGATCAACTGCATCATCCTCGGCTGGGTGAACCTGGCCATGGTCAAGATTCTGACGTTGACGCTGGGCGTGACCAAGGCGCAGGCGCTGTGGATCGTGCTCGGCATCATCGCGCTTACATCATTCATTTCCGCGCTGGCTGGGCTATGGGGCGTGCTGGTGACCGATCTGTTCCAGTTCGTTCTCAAGATGACCATGATCATTATTCTGGCCTTTGCCGCAGTGCGCGCCGTTGGCGGCATTGACCTGATGAAGGTGAAGCTCTCCCAGATCCATCGCGCCGGCTCGGCGCTGAGCTTTGTGCCGGACCTGAACTCCGCCTGGATGCCCATGATCACTTTTCTGGTTTACATTTCCGTGAATTGGTGGGCCGTCTGGTACCCCGGCTCGGAGCCGGGAGGCGGGGGTTTTGTCGCGCAGCGTATGTTCTGCGCGAAAGACGAGAAGAATTCGCTGCTGGCGACGCTGTGGTTCAACATCGCACATTATGGCCTGCGTCCCTGGCCGTGGATTCTGGTGGGTTTGGCCTCGATCATCTTGTACCCGGACCTTAAAGACAAAGAATCCGGATACGTATTGGTGATGGTGAACTACCTGCCGGCGGCGCTGCGGGGGCTGATGCTGGCTGGTTTTGCGGCGGCGTTCATGTCCACGATTGGGACGAATCTCAACTGGGGGGCCAGTTACCTTGTTAACGACTTCTACCGCCGGTTCTTGAATAAGGGAGCGACGGAAGGGCATTATGTGGCGATGTCGCAGGTGGCGACGGTGTTTCTCACCCTGGTTTCCGCAGTCGTCACCTATTATATGGACTCGATTGCCGGCGCTTGGAAGCTTCTGATCGTGACGGGTGCGGGAACTGGAACTGTTCTCATTTTGCGCTGGTACTGGTGGCGAATCAATGCGTGGAGCGAGGTATCGGCGATGGCGGCGGCTTTTGCGGCGTCATTGACTTTGCAACTGGGATTCGGCCTGTCGAGCGATGATCCAATCGGTTTCGCTTACATTATGCTTTACACGGTTGGGTTCACGACCGTCGTCTGGCTGGTGGTCACGTTCATGACTGCGCCCGAGCCGATGGACAAGCTGCTGTCGTTCTACCGGAAAGTCCACCCCTGGACGCTTGGCTGGGCGCCGGTGGCGAAGCTTGCGCCGGAAATTCCGCCCACCCGGGATTTCGCCCACAATCTGCTGGATTGGATCAGCGGCTGCGTGATGATTTACGGCTTGTTGTTTGGAATCGGCAAAATTGTGCTCGAGGACTACAGCAGCGGATTCATTTTCCTTACAGTGGGGTTGGCGGCGGGCGCCGTGATTTATTGGGATCTTTCGCGGCGCGGCTGGAAGTCGATCACGGACTAGCGCTACACTGGCAGTGATGGTGGGTCGTGGTGCGCTTCTGTCCATCGCGCTGGTTTTTTGCGGCATCGGTTTTGCGCAGGACGTCGAAAAGCTGGCGCCCTACTATCCGACGCCCCTGACAATCGTCGAGAAGATGCTGGATCTGGGCGAGCTGAAGGCCGGGGAGAAGATGTTCGACCTGGGCTCGGGCGACGGCCGCATTGTCATCATGGCGGCGCAGAAGTACAAGGCCGACGCCACGGGCGTCGAGATGGCGGACGATCTCTACCGCCAGAGCATGCAGAAGATCCGCACGCTGGGCCTGGAAAAGACCGCGCGCATCATTCACGGCGATATTTTCAAGCAGGACTACAGCTCAGCGGACGTGATCACCGTGTATCTGCTGCCGGTTTCCAATAACAAGTTGCGTCCACTGCTGGAGAAGCAGCTCAAAAAAGGCACGCGCATCGTTTCCCACGACTTCCCCTTCCATGATTGGACGCCCGTGAAGGAAATCAACATCGAAGACGACGGCGAGGGCCGCAGCCACACGCTGTATCTGTACCAGAGATAACCAGTACCTAAACCACTCCCTCTGGTACCGGCTCAGCTAACCGTTTTGGTGGTAGATCGTCTACTAACGTGGTAGACTACCTACCATCAAATATGGCCAAAGAACCCAACCGCGTTGAGCTGCTGCAAGGCACCCTGGACATGCTGATTCTGCGAACCCTGCTATTTGCGCCGATGCATGGGCACGGCATCGCCAAGCATATCCAGAGGACTTCGGATGAAGCGCTGCAAGTGGAGCATGGGTCGCTTTACCCCGCGCTGCACCGGCTGGAACGGCAGGGCTGGATCGCGTCCAAATGGGAGACAACCGACAGCGGCCGCGAGATGAAGTTCTACCGGCTGACCGCGGCGGGACGGAAGCAGCTCAGCATCGAGGAATCCAAATGGAAGCAACTTGCACGGGCCATCGCGCGGGTGATGCGGCCGACGTAAGAGAGGACGTATGTGGGGGCGGAAGCAGCGCGAGTAGGATTTGGAGCGGGAAATCCGCTCTCACATGGAACTGGAAGAGGAGGAGCAGCGTATTGCCGGAATGAGGCCGGACGACGCGCCGTACGCGGCTCGGCGGGCTTTCGGCCACGTGGCTCTCATAAAGGAGGCAACGAGGGAAATGTGGGGATGGGCATCGCTCGAACGCTTGAGCCAGGATTTGCGCTATGCGATTCGCATGATGAAGGGAAGCCCAGGATTCACGCTGGTGGCTGTGCTTTCGCTCGCGCTTGGGATCGGCGGCAATACGGCGATCTTCAGCCTCATGAACGCCGTCATGCTGCGATCTCTGCCCGTCCACGAGCCGGACCGGCTGATGCTGTTCGGCGAGGGGCATTGGGGCGGAATAACAGACGACTTGCCCAATCGTAGCTGGCAGCTCTTTGCTTACCCGTTTTATCGTGAGGTCCAGAAAGAGAATAAGGTTTTCTCCGGCGTGACGGCGATGATGAGCCTGCACAACGACGTGCGGGGGGCGGTGGAGGGAGCCAAAACGTCGGAGCCTATCCGCACCAGCCTGGTTTCCGGCACGTATTTCTCGGTGCTCGGTGTCAATGCCGCGACCGGACGTACGTTTAGCGACGCCGAAGACCAGACGCCGGGCGCGGATCCGGTTGCGGTGATGAGTTACTCGTGGTGGCAAAAGCGGTTTGGGCGTGACCGGTCGGTAGTTGGGAAGACGCTGACGATCGGTGCCACGGTTTACAAAATCATTGGCGTGGCGGCGCCGGAGTTCTTCGGCACCTCGGTTGGCGAATCACCGGATTTGTGGATCCCGCTGGCCATGAACGCACAATTGCCGCCCGCGTGGGGTGGCGAGAAGGCGCGCACGGACCCGTCGTTTCAGTGCCTGTACATTCTGGCGCGGCTCAAACCCGGCATAACCGTCGCGCAGGCGAACGCGCAACTGAACGTCATTTTCAAGCAGAGCCTGCATGGGCGTGTTGGATCGAATCCCAGCCAGAAGGATCTGAGCGACATTCAGCGCGCCTCCATCGAACTGACGCCGGCAGGCCGTGGCCTTTCGCGGGTTCGGGATCGATTCTCGATGTCGCTCCGATTACTCATGGGTGCGGTGGGTTTGGTGCTGCTGATCGCCTGCGCCAATATCGCCAATCTTTTGCTGGCGCGGGCCGCCAACCGCCAAAGGGAGATCGCGGTGCGGCTCTCGATCGGTGCCAGCCGTTTGCGGCTCATTCGGCAAATGCTCACCGAGAGCGTTTTGCTCAGCGTCCTGGGCGGCGTCGTAGGCGTTGCGCTCGCGGGATGGGCCAGCAAAATTCTGCTGTGGATGGTCTCAAACGGCGCTGACACGTTGCCCCTGCATATGGCGCCGGATGCGCGGGTGCTCATGTTTACCACGCTGCTCACGGTGGCAACGGGCATTCTGTTTGGCTTGGCGCCAGCCCTCCGGGCTACGCGAATCGAGTTGAGTTCTTCGTTAAAGGAAGGGCGCGGCAGCGTATCCGCCCGAACCGGAAATCTGCTAGCCAGGGCGCTAATCGTTTCGCAGGTTGCTCTCTCTGTGGTACTCCTTATCGGCGCGGGCTTGTTCGTTCGCAGCCTGGCCAACCTGCGGAACATTGATGCGGGCTTTAACGCGCAGAATGTCCTGGTACTGGGAGTGGATACGCCTTCGCTAGGCTACAAAGACGATGATCCCCGCCAGATCGGCGTTTATCGCCAGGTAGAGCAGCGCGTCAGCCAGATACCGGGCATTCGTTCGGCCAGCTTTTCCTTGATGACATTCGATCCGGGTGCGTGGACCATGCCGGCTTGCGTCCAAGGAAGCACCACCCCCCATGAGCGGGAAGTCCACGGCAACGTCATCGGACCCGATTTCTTTGCCGCCATGGGTTTGCCGGTAATTCTGGGACGCGGGTTCAGGCTCAGCGACACGGCAACGTCGCCGAAAGTCGCGATCATCAATGAGACTATGGCGCGCGAATATTTCCCCGGCGGGTCCCCCATTGGCCATCGATACGGCTTCTCACCCGACCACAGTGGCGACTTCGAAGTAGTCGGAGTCGTCAAGGACGCCAAATACGAGAGCCTGCGCGAGAAACCGACGCCTATGGCGTTTTATTCCTATACGCAGCGCGTTGGGTTTCTCGGCCAGTTTACGGTTCGCTACTCCGGGGATTTGCGCGGAATTGTCCCGGAGATTCGGCGTGCGTTTGCCGAAGTCAACAGCAATCTCCCGATCACAGAGGTGAGAACCCTGGCCGCGCACGTGGACGACACGCTGACTGGCGACAAGCTGCTCGCCCGTTTGTCGAGTTTCTTCGGACTACTGGCGCTGTTGCTGGCCTCGATCGGAATATACGGCGTATTGTCGTACGCTGTCGCGCGGCGCACCAACGAAGTAGGGCTGCGCATGGCGTTGGGCGCGCCGCGATCGAGCGTCGTCTGGATGGTTATGCGCGATGTGCTGGGGCTCATGGCCATCGGCTTGCTGATCGGAGTGCCGGCGGCGCTGGCAGGCGAGCGATGGATTTCCAGTCTGCTCTACGGCCTCGGCAAAATGGATGCCGTTTCCATCGCCGCGGCTGTTGGAGTTCTTATCGTCGTGGCGGGCATCGCGGCTTATCTGCCCGCGCGACGGGCGTCGCTGGTAGATCCGACTACGGCCTTGCGTTACGAGTAGAAGATCGTGTTTTGGAAACGGCGGCAGCAACGCGAGCAGGATCTGGAGCGCGAAATCCGCGGGCATCTGGAGCTTGAGGAGGAAGAACTGCGGAGTGGCGGCGCGAGCCGGGACGAGGCGCCGTATGCGGCGCGCAGGGCTTTCGGGAACGTGAATCTCATCAAAGAGGTGACAAGAGAAATGTGGGGGTGGATGTCGCTCGAACGATTTGCGCAGGACCTGCGCTATGCCCTGCGGATGTTGCGGAAGAGCCCTGGATTTACGGCTGTCGCAGTGCTCTCGCTCGCGCTGGGGATCGGGGCGAATACTGCCATCTTCAGCGTGATGAATGCAGTGATGTTGCGCTCGCTGCCCGTTCAGCAGCCGGGGCGTCTGGTGCTGTTCGGAGCGGGACGGAGAGTGGGGATTGACGACGGTTTGCCCGACAAAAGTTGGCAATTGTTCTCCTACCCGTTCTATCGGGAGGTGCAGCGGAAGAACCAGGTTTTTTCGGACGTGGCGGCGATGATGAGCCTGCCGAACAATGAGCGCGGAATGGTGAGTGGCAGCACGGAACCCGAGCCCGTGCGCACGCGCCTCGTTTCGGGCACATACTTTTCAGTGCTTGGCGTGAATGCAATCGCAGGACGCACATTCACCGATGACGAAGACCAGAAGCCGGGTGGCCATCCGGTAGCGGTGGCCAGCTATTCGTGGTGGCAGCGGCGGTTCGGGCGCGACCCCTCTGTGGTTGGAAAGACACTCACGCTCAACTCGACGATTTTTACGATCATCGGTGTCACTCCCCCTGAGTTCTTCGGCACATCCGTGGGTGAATCGCCCGATCTATGGATTCCGCTGGCGATGAACGCGCAAGTGCCGCCAGGCTGGGGCGGCGAGCACGCGAGGCAGGACGCGTCATTTCAGTCTCTGTATATCCTGGCGCGGCTGAAGCCGGGTGTCAGCACAGCGCAAGCCGGTTCGCAGGTGAACGTACTGTTTAAACAGAGCTTGCATGAGCGGGTCGGGTCGAATCCCCGCCAGAAGGACCTCAACGATATTCAACATGCGTTCATCGAGCTAACTCCGGGCGGCCGTGGAGTTTCGCAGATTCGCCAGCAGTTCTCGACATCGCTACAGATTCTGATGGCCGCGGTCGGTGTGGTCCTGCTGATTGCGTGCGCGAATATCGCGAATCTGTTGCTGGCGCGTGCGGCCAGCCGGCGCAGGGAGATTGCCGTGAGGCTTTCGATTGGCGCGACCCGCATGCGGCTCATCCGTCAGATGCTCACGGAGAGCGTTCTGATGGCGGTGGCTGGCGGCGCCGCGGCAGGTGTGTTCGCCTGGTGGGCCAGCGGCTTTCTTGTGTGGATGGTCTCGACCGGTGAGGAAATCCTGCCGCTTCAAGTGGCGCCGGATGCGCGTGTACTGGCGTTCACCAGCCTGATCTCGCTGGTGACGGGCATCCTCTTCGGCCTCGCGCCGGCATTTCGCGCGACGCGAGTCAACCTGAGCTCGTCGCTGAAAGAAGGCCGGGGAAGCGTCTCGGCGCGATCCAGCCAAGTTCTCGCGAAGACGCTCATCGTTTCGCAGGTGGCACTTTCAGCGGTACTGCTGATTGGCGCGGGGCTATTCGTTCGCAGCCTGATGAATTTGAGAAACGTGGAAACAGGATTCCATAAGGAAAACGTTCTTGTGATGAGCGTGGATACAGCGTCGCTAGGGTACAAGGGAACTGATCCGCGGCTGGCGGACATTTACCATCGCGTGGAGGAGGGAGTCAGCGCCCTGCCAGGAGTGCGTGCTGCCAGCTTTTCCATGTTCACTGTCCTGGACGGCCAATGGTCCTCGGATGCTTATCCGCAAGGCCGTCCTGCACCGCCTTACAGCCAGCGCGAGATTCACAATAACGTAGTCGGCCGGGCGTTTTTCGCGACGATCGGCCTGCCAGTCGTTATGGGCCGGCCCATCGGGGCGGAAGATACAGCGAAGTCCCCCAAGGTTGCGGTGATTAACGAGACGATGGCTCGTTGGTTCTTCCCGAATGAGTCGCCGATCGGCCAGCACTTTCGCTTGGGCGAGAACGAACACAACGATCAGATGCAGATTGTGGGCGTAGCGAAAAATGCGAAATATGAGAGGCTCACTGAGGAGACCAAACCGGCAGCGTATTACCCATACACGCAAAGCCCCGGATACTACGGCAATTTTCAAGTTCGTTACTCGGGTGATCCCCGCAGCCTCATCCCGGCGATTCGGCGCGCGTTTGCCGAGGTGGATCGCAACCTGCCGATTTTCGGCGTCCGGACGATGGCGGACCAGGTGGACAACACGCTGGTGCAGCAGAAGCTGACCGCCCGCTTGTCCACCTTCTTCGGTTTGCTGGCGCTATTGCTGGCGTCGATCGGCATCTACGGTGTGCTCTCCTACGCGGTGGCGCAGAGAACGAGCGAGGTCGGGCTGCGCATGGCGCTTGGGGCACGACGCGGGACGGTCGTGTGGATGGTGATGCGCGACGTGCTGACGCTGGTGGCCTGCGGACTCGTGATCGGCATACCTGCGGCTTTGGCGCTGGAACGGAAGGCGTCCAGCATGCTGTTCGGACTCGGGAATGTCGACGCTGTGTCGCTCGCGGCGGCTCTATTGATTCTCGCGGCGGTGGCAGCATTTGCGGCATACCTGCCTGCACGCCGTGCATCGCTGGTGGATCCGACGGTCGCCTTGCGGTACGAATGAGGCAGCGCGATGTTTTGGAAACGGCGCCAAAAACGCGAGCAGGACCTGGAGCGGGAGCTACGTTCGCATCTGGAATCGGAGGCCGCGGAACAGCAAGAGAGCGGCTTATCGGGCGACGAAGCCCGCTACGCCGCCCGGCGCGCCTTTGGTAACACAACCTTGACAAAGGAGGACGTGCGTGAAGTGTGGGGATGGGCATCGCTCGATCGGCTCTGGCAAGACGTCCGCTTTGCGCTGCATATTCTGAGCAGGAACTACGGGTTCACCGGGGTCGCCGTCCTCTCGCTTGCGCTTGGCATTGGGGCGAATACGGCGATCTTTTCGGTGATCGATTCCGTCCTCTTTCGTCCCCTGCTCTATAGTGACCCGGAGCGGTTGGTGGACGTGTGGAGGCAAAGTGTCAAAAAGGGAACGATAAAAGACACCATCAGCTATCCTGATTTTCTGGATCTGCGCGGCCAGAATACCGTGTTCGCTGACATGGCCGCTTATCGGGAATCGCACGGTACGGTCTTGACCGATAGCAATCCTGAACGCATCAACGCTGCCGTCGTACCCACCAATCTGTTCCGCCTTCTCGGAGCCGCACCCGAGATGGGGCGTACCTTTCGTGCCGACGAAGAGGTGGGCGGAAAAGGCCAGGTGACGGTGTTGAGCCATGCACTATGGCAAAATCATTTCCTCGGAGATCCGAGTATCACCGGCCGTTCGATTTCACTGGACGGCGGCAGTTACACGGTGATCGGCGTGATGCCGCCCGGTTTTGAATTTCCGATCCTCGCTGAACCGGTCCAATTGTGGGTGCCGATTGCGTATGACGGCGAGATGACCCGTGGAAGGGGCAACAGCGTATACAACGTGATCGCACGCTTAAAGCCCGGGGCAACGCTGGCGCAGGCCGCAGCCCAGATGAATACGATTGCCGACCGATTGGCACAGCAATACGGGGCGGATGACCAGCCCGGAAACCGAATCCGCTTAGTGATGCACATGTCCGGCCTGGTGGGCGGCGCCAGAGAAGCGCTGATCCTCCTGTTTGCGGCCGTTGGGATGGTGCTGATGATTGCGTGCATCAACGTCGCCAATCTGATTCTGGTGGGGGCGACACACCGGAGCCGCGAAATCGCGATCCGCACGGCATTGGGCGCCAGCCGCGTGCGGCTCGTGCGGCAGTTACTCACCGAGAACCTGATTCTCGCGTTGCTCGCGGCGGGCTTTGGCCTTGCCCTCGGATATTGGGCGATCCGAGTTCTGGTCGTGATTGGTCCACGGGACATTCCTCGCTTGACCGACGTCAGCTTAAACAGCACGGTCCTCCTCTTCACACTTGGTCTTTCGATCATTTGCACTCTGCTGTTCGGCCTTGTGCCGTCTTTGCGGCTTTCGAAGACGGGACTGGGTGAATCCCTCACCGCTCGCGTGCGCGGAGTGACACCCGGTGCGAGCGCGGGACGGCTGCGCGATGTTCTGGTGACATCCGAGATAGCTCTGTCGCTGGTCATGGTGTTGGCGGCGGGACTGTTGCTACAGACCCTGTGGCACCTGAAGCGGATAAACCCCGGTTTTGATCCCAGCCATGTTCTCACGTTCGATCTCAGTCTGCCGGACTATACGGGCGCCAAACGCATCCGACTCTTCGAGCAGCTCCTTTCGCAAATCCGCACCGTCCCAGGCGTGGCCTCAACCACCCTCACGTTCCCGCTACCCTTTAGCGGAGGTGACATTGGCACGTCTTTCGAGATTGAAGGACAGCAACCATCCCGCGAAGGGTTACCGTACGCCAAGTTGTGCACGGCGGATCCTGATTACTTCCGCACGATGCATATTCCTTTTCTTAAAGGGTCTGGTTTTCCTGTGGGCAATGGGATGCCAGCCAAACCCGCGGCCGTGATTAATGAGGCTTTCGCGAAGCGATATTTCCCCGGCGAGAATCCCCTAGGAAAGCGGTTGAGGCAGGGCGCAGAATCGGGCGGCATACCAGCCGAAATGAGCGAAATTGTGGGTGTGGTTGGCGACCTTAGGTTATTCAGCTTGCGAGAGGAAGTTAAGCCGATTGTTATCGTGCCAATGGCACAGTTCCCGATTAACGCGATGAGCATGGTGGTCAGAAGTCAGGCTGATCCACGCGCTCTGCTCGGGGAAATCCGTCAGGTTGTCCAGAGTATCGATCGAGGCGTTTTGATTCTTAGAGGAAAGACTCTCGACCGATACCTCGGCTCTATGCTTGGCCAGCCGCGATTTATCGCGGATCTGCTCGGCATCTTCGCCGGCCTGGCGTTGACCTTGGCCACTGTCGGTTTGTATGGAGCAGTTGCCTATGCGGTCAGCCAACGCACGCAAGAGATCGGTATTCGCATGGCCTTTGGCGCGACGCCGTCTACTGTGCTCAAACTGATTCTGGGACACGGCCTTCGCCTGATCGCCGTGGGAATAGCAAGCGGCCTGATCCTCGCGTTGTCACTAGCGCGCCTGATCAGAACTCTCCTGTTTGGCGTTTCGGCAACCGATCCGGCCACGATCATAAGCGTGTCGGCGCTCTTAAGTGCGGTTGCGGTGCTGGCATGCTACATTCCCGCGCGGAGGGCGATGCGCGTCGATCCGATGGTGGCTTTGCGAGACGAATGACGGAACGGACCCTCGGCGCGGTGCTACGCTGGCCTTGTGAAGATCGGCATCACCTGTTATCCCACCTATGGCGGCAGCGGTATTGTCGCTACGGAACTGGGCCTGGAACTGGCTAATCGCGGGCACGACGTACATTTCATCACGTACGCCAACCCGATTCGCCTCGATCCGGGGATTCCGCGCATTCACTATCACGAGGTGGAAGTCTCCAATTACCCCCTGTTCCAGTATCCGCCGTACTGCCTGGCACTGGCCTCGCGCATGGCCGAAGTCGCCGAGTGCTATTCGCTCGATCTGCTCCACGTCCATTACGCCATTCCGCATTCCATTTCGGCGCTGCTGGCACAACAGATGCTGGCGCCGTCGCGGAGACTTCCGTTCATCACGACCTTGCACGGTACCGATATCACACTCGTCGGTACGGATCGCTCGTATTTCCCCATCACTAAGTTTTCCATCGAGCAGTCGAACGGCGTCACCTCCATCAGCGAGTTCATCCGCCAGCGAACCGCGGAAGTTTTCGGTGTCGAAGGCGTACGCGTCATTCCCAATTTCGTCAACATCGAAACCTACAAGCCGGACGCGGAAAAGACAGGAGCGAGGCGGCTGGCTCCGAACGGAGAAAAGCTGCTCATTCATCTGTCAAACTTCCGTCCGGTGAAGCGCGTGCTCGATTGCATCCACATTCTGGCGCGCGTGCTGCGGTCGGCGCCGGCGCATCTGCTGATGGTTGGCGATGGGCCGGATCGCGGGCCCGCCGAGGTTTTGGCGCGCGAGTTGGGCGTCCAGGATCACGTCAGCTTCCTGGGCAAACAGGACCATGTGGAGCGGCTGATCCCACTGGCGCATGTTCTTCTGATGCCGAGCGAGGTGGAGGCGTTCGGCCTGGCGGCGCTCGAAGCCATGGCCTGCGGCGTTCCTCCGATCGGCACCAGCGCCGGCGGCGTGGGGGAGCTGATCACAAATGGTGTTGACGGGTTCCTGGAAGGAGTCGGCAACGTGGACGCACAGGCCGCCCGCGCGATTCAGTTGTTGACCGACGAGCGCCTCCACCGGCGCATCTCGACCGCCGCCCGCCAGACTGCCATCAGCCGCTTCTCCACCGATAGCATTATTCCGCTCTATGAGCGCTATTACGAACAGATTTGCGGGGTAAGCTTAACTACGAGTCCGTAAAGCTAGGCACATCCACTCACCACGGCCCCTCCGGAAACGAGATACAATAGTCCGGTTAAGAGAAGTAACGCGGAGTCGCAGACGGCGCGGGTTCAGGCCGTGAAGCACGAAAGCGAACCGCACTGGTCGAACCGTTTGGACATGGATGATGCTACCCGCTGCCATCTTGCTGGCTGCTCCCGGCCTTACCAGCCGGCTGGCCCGGAGCCTGCTCAATAATCCGTTCGCCGGCATCCATCAGTTGAGCTGGTTCGACTGGTCGCTCCTTATCCCCTATTTTGGCGTTCTCGCCATTCTCTCCGTCTATGGGCTACATCGCTACGACGTAATCCGAACCTACTTCAAATACCGCAAGAACGCGACCAAGGAGCCCACGACGCGCTTCGCCGAGCTCCCGCGGGTCACCATTCAGTTGCCAATCTACAACGAGCGGTATGTCATCGAGCGGCTCATCGACGAAACGACCAAGATCGAGTATCCGAAGGAACTGCTGCAGATTCAGGTGCTGGACGATTCGACTGACGACACCCACCCGTACGCGGAAGCGTTGTGCCAGCGCTACCGCATGCTTGGGTTTCCCATCGAATACCATCACCGCAGCGACCGGCAGGGGTTCAAGGCTGGAGCGCTGGCGGAGGGCCTCAGGACGGCAACGGGCGAATTTGTAGCCATCTTCGACGCCGACTTTATTCCGCCCGCAGATTTTCTGACTAAGACGATTCAGCATTTCGCCGATCCGGCTGTCGGGGTGGTGCAGACGCGCTGGAGCTATCTGAATCGCGACTACAACTTCCTCACGGAAGTGGAGGCCATGCTGCTCGATGGGCATTTTATCCTCGAGCATGGAGCGCGCTCGACAGCCGGCTACTTCTTCAATTTCAACGGCACGGCGGGCATTCTGCGGCGGCGGATGATCGACGATGCCGGCGGCTGGCAGTCCGATACGCTGACCGAGGATTCTGACCTCAGCTATCGCGCGCAGCTCAAAGGCTGGCGATTTGTATATTTGCCGGGCCTCGAGTGCGCGTCGGAGCTTCCCGTTGAGATGCACGGCTTTCAGGTGCAGCAATCGCGATGGGCGAAGGGTCTTACACAGGTGGCGAAGAAGATCCTGCCGCAAGTCTGCCGCGCCGATCTACCCTGGCGCGTCAAGCTGGAGGCATTTCTCCACCTCACACCTAACATTTCCTATCCGCTGATGCTGGTGATGTCGGCGCTCATGTTGCCGGTCATGATCGTGCGTTTCTACATGGGCATATTCCAGATGGTGTTTATTGACCTGCCTCTGATCATCGCGTCGTTCTGGTCGATCTCAGCGTTTTACATCATTGCTCATCGGGAGCTGTTTCCGAAACATTGGAAGCGCTCGGTATTTCTGCTGCCCATGCTGATGGCCGTAGGGGTCGGGCTGACCGTCATCAACACGCGTGCGGTGATCGAGGCGCTCGCGGGCATTCGCTCTGCGTTCGTGCGCACGCCAAAGTATGCCATTGAGGGTGCGCCTATGAACCTGGAGCACAAGAAGTACCGGCGCAAGAGCGGCTGGCTGCCGTACATCGAGATTGCAGCCGGTTCGTACTTTCTGTACATGATCTTTTTCGCCATCGATACCTACAACTACTTCGCCATTCCCTTCCTGGCGCTGTTTGTGGCCGGTTACTATTGGGCAGCCTTCGCGACGCTGTATCAGGAGCACCAGGGAAGACTCCGCTGGTTGCGAGAGCGCCGGGCGTTCGAGTTGGAAACCGCGCGGTAAGCCAGATCCGCATATGCAGCCAGAAATTTCTCCCGTCATGGTGCGCGAGGCCAGCCTGCGCATCCGGCCGCTGGCGCGGCACACGCCGGTCTTCTCCTCAACCAGCGTTAACGAGGTCGCGGGTCTGGATGTCCACTTCAAATGTGAGAACCTGCAGCGCGGCGGCTCGTTCAAGATCCGCGGCGCCAGCAATCTGATCCTTTCCCTCCCGGACCAGGACCTTCCCCGTGGCGTTGTGGCGTACTCTTCCGGAAATCACGCTCAGGCAGTAGCTATCGCCGCGCAGCACGTGGGGGCACCGGCCACCATCGTGATGCCCGCTGATGCTCCGCGCACGAAGATGGAACCGACGCGCAATCAGGGCGCGCGTATCGTGACCTACGACCGGAAGAGCGAGAGCCGCGAAGCTATCGCCGAGCAGATCCTGAAAGACACCGGCGCAACGCTCATTCCGCCGTTCGATCACCCCATGATCATGGCAGGCCAGGGAACCGCAGCGCTGGAGCTGCTGGAAGTGGTTCCGCATCTCGATGCTCTGATCGCCCCGATCGGCGGCGGCGGGCTGCTGTCAGGTTGTGCCACCATCGCCAAGGCGCTCAACCCCGACATTCGCATTTTTGGCGCTGAGCCTGAGTTATCGAATGACACCTACCTCTCGCTGAAGGCCGGCCGTCGCGTCTCCATCCAGCCTAACGAAACGATCGCCGACGGTCTCCGTTCGCCACAACCAGGCGCTCTGACGTTTCCTGTTTTGCAGCGTTATGTCGAGCAAGTCGTGCTGGTCAGCGACGATCAACTGCGCGATGCGGTGAAGTTTCTGCTGATGCGCATGAAGCTTCTGGTCGAACCGAGCGGCGTGATCGCGGCGGCCGCGGTGCTCTACCACAAGCTGCCCAAGGGGATCCGGTCCATCGGCGTGATTCTGTCCGGCGGCAACCTCGATTTCGAACATCTCGCTACATACTGAATACTCGCCGGTCCACTAGGCGCTGGTTGCCTGGATGCGTGTTGCCGCGGGAGCGGGCGCATGCGCCGAGCGCTCTCCTATCAGCTCGTACCAATTGAGGAATGGCAGGTCGGACGGCGCGCAGGCCTCGGCGTACACGTCGCGGCACAGTTCGCGAAATGCCGGATATCGTTGCCTGATCCACTCCGGCGCCAGATCTTTCAGGCGATTTTCCGCAATCGAGCCCAGCCCGAACCGCCGCGCAAATCCATATCCCAGCGGTGCCACGTTGCCGTCGGCTTCCACCACGAGGGGCGTCAGCATGTCGGCCAACTGCGCGCTTTCCGGCCCTACATCATCGGCGTAGAAGCGGGCTGGAAATCGCTTCACCAGGTCGCGGTGAAAAATATCGAGTTGCACAAACAGCCGGTCGCCGTACATCTGGCGCAGGCGTTCCGCCACCAGATACGCAAACGCCGACTCCATCTCGTCCGGGCGCGAACCGACGAGCAACTGGCTCGCCCGGCCGACCTCCTCGAGTGGATGAATCTGCAGCAAGCGCGCGCCCTGCTCCACCGCGAACCGGGCAGCCCAGTCGATCTCGTTGACGTTGAACTGCGTCAACGTAAAGATGAAACCAAACGTGATGCCACTCAGGCGTACGCGTTCCAGATTGGCCTGCATGCGCTCGAACGCCTCGTCCGACGCGCGCATGCGGTTGTGCGATTCCGGAACGCCATCGAGGCTGATCGCCAGCACGTCGGTACACCCGGTGAGCATGGCCATCCGCTTCCGGTCGAGCAGCATGCCGTTGGAAGTAACCGTGGTTCTGAAGCCGAGTTCCTTCGCGTGCATCAGGAGCTGGCCCAGATCCTCGTAAAGAACCGGCTCACCACCGGAAAAACTCGCCACTTTGTAGCCGAGTGCAGCCGCATCCTCAAGGACGTCCTCGAGGATTTGGGGGCTCAGTTGATCGCGTTCCTCCGGGGCGGAGAAGGAGTAGCAATGGAGGCAGCGCAGATTGCACCGCCTGGTGGGATGGATTTGGATAATCGGCTGTCCGCAACAGGCTGCTTCCATTGCCGTCCTTTGCCGTGCTTCAGTTTCCGCTATTCGGCGGGGCCGGAGTTGGTGATCGTTACGTTCGCAATCTCTGGAATGGGGATGCCATTAATCAAGATGCGCAGGCCGATCGTGCTGTCGTTAAGGCCCACGAAATGGTTCACCACTGTGGCTAAGTTCGCGGTGCTTACCTGTAAAGTGGTTTCCCATTCCAGATAAGCGGGCGGTGTGCCGCGAATCAGCCAGTTCAGTACTTTGTAGTCCACGGGGAGCGCGATTGCCTTCCTGATTTCTTCGATCGAAGGCGCATCCTGGTTCTTAGACAATCCCTCCAGTAACTTCTGCGATCCGCGGAGTTGACGTTGTGCGGCTTGGGAAGTTCCCATTCTGTCCTCCTTGAGCCAAAAGGCTCCAATCTGCCAGGGTTCCAGTATGGATGGTTTCGCACGGCTGTCAAGGCAATCCACTAGTCTTTTGCGTGTAATTGTGCGGATATTCACCAATAACTGCGAATTTAGCGGGCGATTAATCGCGACAGCCAGGCTCGATCTCACCCCATTCCGCTCGGCCCAGGATTGTGGCATAATTCTTCCGCTATGAAAAGCTACTGGTTCCTGCTGGCGTTCGCGTCCGCTCTATTGCAGGGCCAAGACCAGCCGGGTGTTTTGCTCCCGAAACCCGACACGGACCGGCCCCAGGCGCTCAAAGAGAAACCGTTTGACTGGTCACTGATACAATCTCAACCAAACGGCGTCTTGAATCTGGAAACCCAACCGAACTGGACCCAGGCGCTGAGGCAGAAACGGTTCGACTGGCAATTGACGAACACTCAACCACCTACCGTCCTCAATCCGGAAACACAACCCCGTGTCTCCACTTGCGTCGTTCCTCTGCTGGTGGTACCGGTCAATCCGAATACGGACCCCAAGATGCTGATCAATCCGCCTAGGTCCAAATCCGAAAGCGCTGGAATCGTCAAGCATTTGGCCCGTTGTCGGCGTTCTTCTCCTACCCAAAACCTACTCAATTAGCCCGTCTTGTCGGGAATCGAGCCCCCGACGAAAGCCCGGTTCTATGATCAAACCGCTGTTCGCAACGCAGTGATCGAGTTTGAGGAGGTACGGAAGCAGAACCGTGAGCGACATCGTTCGCGAATCGCGCACGCCGACAGGATTTCAGATCTCTGAGTTGACGACGTGCTGGTAGTGTCAGTTGCCATGCAAGAACGTGCCAGTCTCGTGAGGGTCGATTTATTGGCTCGGTGTTACCGCACAGGTGCACAGGTCCGGAACCCCGCGAAAATGTCTCGCCGGTCCTTCTGAAAATAGTTCCGCCACGTATTCCGGATCAGGCGCGAACGAGTGGCCCAACAGCCACCGCGCAGCACCTTCCGCTCGGATCCAAACCAAGGTTGAGAGTATTCCTTGTACGGATCAACTGCGAATCCGGGATAAGGAAGGAAGTCGGTCGCAGTCCACTCCCACACATTGCCGATCATCTGCCGGCAGCCGTTCGCGCTATCTCCGGATGCGCGATCCCGCACGGAGACCGTTCCCAGAGAGCACGCGTCCAGGTGCGCGCGGCGGGCTGTTGGCTGTTCTTCTCCCCAGGGATACTGCTCCTTCTCCATGCCGGACGCCGCCAATTCCCACTCGGCTTCGCTGGGAAGCCGGCGTCCAGCCCACCGGCAATAAGCCTCGGCCTCATACCAGTTGACGTGCATCACCGGCTCCGTATCGGGCAACGGCAGAACCTGGTCATAGAGGCGGTACGCCCATTTCCCGGCCTGTGGAATCCAGTACACCGGATGCTCCGCATGTTCCCGCTCACGCCACTTCCAGCCGCAGTCGCTCCACCACTCCCTACGTTGGTAGCCGCGGTCGTTCACGAAGGCAGCAAATTCCTCATTCGTAACCGCGCACCGGGCGATAGCAAATGGAGCTAGATCCACCTCGTGAGCCCATTTCTCATTGTCGAAGACGAACCGCTGTCCTGGCAGCGCTCCCAGCCGGTAGATTCCTCCGTCAATTTCGACATCGCCACCACCGGTCGTTTTCAGCGAGGCGGATGACGCTGCCAGACGCCAGCCCGGCGGTGGCGCATATCCCAGTGTCTGCCGGGTGTAAGCTAAAGCCTCGCCGTGCATATCCTCATGCATGATGGCCAACCAGTGGAAATAAGCTTCGTCCTCGCTGACACTGGCTTCCGAAAGCCGCTCCAAAACGGCGTCGAGAACCTGTTGCATGTAAGCCTGCGTGGCTGTCAGCGACGGCAGGGGTAATTCCCATCGTGCGTGATGGGAAACGGTGGCGGAATCCCAGAATTCATCGGCGTGAGGATGAATGGGACGTTCGCCACGCAGATGCCGCAGCGCCCACCTTTCCTGAAACCAGGCCACATGACCGATTTCCCAGATCGGCGGATTGATGATGTCGATCTCGGGCACGGTTAACCGCTCGTCGGAAAGATCGGATACCAGGTCGAGCGTTCGCTGCCGGGCGTCGAGCAACATGGACCGCAGTTCGGCAGCGGAGTACATTTCGCTATTGTAGATCGGCCGGGTTCCTCCGCACGGATGCTATGATGCCCCCCATGCGGATTCGAATTGTCTGCCCCGCCCCGCCCGGCACACTCTACGGCAACCGCATCAGCGCTGAGCGCTGGGCCCGGATTCTTCGGCAATTGGGCCATCTCATCGCGATCGACACGAGCTATGATGGCGCACCCTGTGATCTGTTGATCGCGTTACACGCCAGGCGGAGCGCACAAGCAGTTTTCGATTTCGCCGAGCGTTACCCGCACAGGCCAGTCATCGTGGTTCTGACTGGCACCGACGTATACCGGGACATTCATCGGCATCGGGGCGCGCAGCGTGCTCTAGAGGTGGCAACTCGCCTGGTGGTGCTGCAGCCTCTTGCGGCCAAGGAACTCACTCGCCACCTCCGCCTGAAGGCGCGGGTCATCTATCAATCCGTCGAGAAAACACCCGGGCTGATCGTCCGCTCCAATCAGGTGTTCCAGGTCGCTGTTGTGGGACACTTGCGGAGCATCAAGGATCCTTTTCGCGCGCCGATGGCTGTGCGAAGCCTGCCTGCAGCGTCCCGGATTCGTGTGGTGCACGCCGGCGCTGCCATGACCGAGCAGATGGCACACCGTGCGCGGGCCGAGCAGCAACGCAATCCCCGGTATCGCTGGTTAGGCGAAATTCCGCGCTGGAGAGTGCGACGTCTGATCGCCTCCAGTCATCTGCTGGCCTTAAGCTCGAAAATGGAGGGCGGCGCCAACGTGATCTCCGAAGCTATCATGGACGGCACTCCGGTCCTGGCCTCGCGCATTTCAGGTTCCATGGGGCTCCTCGGTGCCGATTATCCGGGTCTCTACCGGTTCGGAGACACCGAAGCTTTGCAGAGGCTGCTTCTTCGCGCCGAGGCGGACTCTACCTTCTACAGTAAGCTTCTTGGTCACGGTGCGAAGCTGTCGGCGCTCTTCCGACCGGCGCGCGAACGCGCCTCCTGGCGCGATCTCATCACCGAGCTGTGAGAATCAGGCTGGGCGTCGCATAACGAACTGCGAATGCTCGCTGTATGTTGACAGACCCGGTCATCCCAGACAGATGATTGTGTTTTGATCGCGGGCGCCGCGTGACAACGGCCACCGATTCGAGGTCAAGGAGGCGACTAGTGGCGGTTGTCAGGCGCTGAATAGGCTTGCTCTTACGCAAACAAGCTACTTCGGACGAACTGCAACCATTATCCACATGTCCGCCGCGCCGATTCTATCGCCGGTTGACACTTCGGGCATCCGCTTCAGAAACGGATCTTCGCACTTCACGACTTGAAAACCGCCTCGCCCTAATTCAGCACGCGCCAGCCCAGGGTCGATTTCGTGATTCTTAATTTGGTCCGATCTGGACTCCGTTCGATGCGCTGGGAGGCTGTAATCCGCTATAACGAGACGGCCACCCGGTCTGAGTGCCCGGAAAATCTGCTGGAGCATAGGCTGATATTGCTGAAAGTGATGGTAAGTATTCACGACCAGGACGGCCGCTAACGAGTCAGCGGGGAGGGCGGGATCGTCGATCGCGCCCTTTACGACTTCCACATTGTGCAGATTGTATGCCTTCACTCTTTGATGGAGCCACTCGATAGCGTGGTCGGCTACATCTTCTGCGAACACTTTCCCGGTGGGTCCGACCAGATCGGCCATCCGTTGAACGTAGTAGCCGTTTCCCGCTCCCACATCCGCCACCCAATCTCCCTTTGAGATCTCCAACGTTTTCAGGACATCTGTTGCCTTTTGATACCGTTCTCTGTCTTGATGTTCTTCGTCGAGATCTTGGGGGATTAACGGAACCGCAGGGGGTTGTTGTTGCCAGGCCCATGAAAAGCTGACCGTTGTGACCAGTACGATCAGGCTGAAAGACCTGGACCAGAAAAACAGTCCGCTGCAGTCACCTCTAGTGGTACTCTTATCGATCATTGTGCCGTCCAATGGTGGTGCCAAAAAACAGCCACGGCAGTCGCTATTCGGACATGGAGTCATCCTAGCACCGGCTCCGGACCTGTTGTCGCCCGCATAAACAAAAATCGTCTTTTCGCCAGGCGATAGTATCAGTGCAAGCTTCAGCGCGATAGCGGATACGTCGCTGCAAAGATTGCCGACTCGCTCGGGCATGACCGCCGCCGATAAATCCGCCGCAGCGCTTGCCCTGTCATTGGCTATCGCCATCATAGCGATCATGAACCTGACTCGGCACTCCGCAGGCATGATGGGTCGCCAGTGTTTGCAGGCTAGCTTAGTTGGAAGCGCACATGAGTCTCGTACACTAAACGTATGCGAATCGAAACGCTAGCGGTTCACGCGGGTCGCTCCATCGATCCATCAAGCGGAGCAGTGACGCCGCCAATTCACCTGTCCACAACTTTCGAGCGCTCCAAAAACGGTGATTACCCGCTCGGCTTTTCCTATTCACGCGAGGATAATCCCAACCGGCGGATGCTGGAAGAGTGCCTGGGCGCGCTGGAGGGAGGAAAGGAAGCGCTGGTCCTTTCCTCTGGACTGGCTGTGCTGACGGCCGTTCTCCAGGGTCTCGAACCTGGTGACCACATCATGGTGCCCGAGGACGTGTATTACGGCCTCAGGCAGGTTCTACACACCGTCTTCGCAAAATGGCCACTAGAAGTAACCTACGTCGACATGACGGACCTCAATGCAGTGCGCTCCGCGGTACGCCCGACCACGCGGTTGATCTGGGTGGAGACTCCATCGAACCCACTGCTCAAGATCTCCGACCTTGCCGGTATCGCCGAGATCGCGCGGAAGGCAAACGCGATCAGCATCTGTGATGGAACGTTCACTACACCGGTGGTGCAACAGCCGTTCCAGTACGGCATCGACATGGTCACGCACTCGACGACGAAATACCTGGGTGGTCACAGTGACGTTGTAGGTGGGGCGCTCATAACGCGGTTTGACAATTATCTGTTTGAACGGGTTCGGAACGCTCAGCGATACGGCGGCGCTGTTCCCTCGCCCTTCGATTGCTGGCTGATACTCCGGGGAGTGTCTACCCTTTCGTGCCGGATGCGTGCGCACCTGGAAAGCGCGAGCGCGATTGCGGTCTACCTGAAAGGACACCCGGCCGTCGAACACGTGTACTACCCCGGGCTTCCCGATCATTCCGGGCATGAGCTGGCATCCCGCCAGATGGCGGGCTTCGGGGGGATGCTCTCGTTTCAGGTTCGCGGCGCGCGTGAACAGGCCATGGCAGTGGCTGCAAATCTGCGCTTGTTCACAAGGGCAACCAGTCTCGGCGGCCCGCACAGCTTCGTCGAGCACCGCGCATCGATCGAGGGTCCTGATACCAAGACGCCACAGAACCTGCTGCGCCTTTCTATCGGACTCGAAAACGCTGCTGATCTTATCGCAGACCTGGATCAAGCGCTGAGCAGGGTAACAGGTGGAACAGGGCAGCTCGTTTAGGACGCGAGTGCCGGTCGGGCGACGATGCCGGCGAAGACCAGCGGGACCCAACCTGGCACGCAATATCCGCGAGAACCGCCTCGCCGTGCTGTCGGTCGTCATGAGACGCGACTGACGCCAATCGCCGCCGGCGGGCGAAGCTGGTAGGAGTGCAATCATCGCTGCCACCAAGAAGCGTTGGGCAGCGATCAGGGCGAAAGGTGAAAATCGAAACCGTCAGCAGCAAGAAAACTGCCTGCTGAAATGGCGGCAAGTGTACCAATTGCATTTTGTCTCAACGGAAGGGTTCACCCCAACTTGATGTGCTATAAGTGTGCTAATCAATTCGTCCACCCCCATGCCGCCCCGGGACCGCCTCACTACGCCGTTGATCCGTGAGCGTCTGGGCGGATACTACGCGAGACAGTGATGGTGGAATAATGAATTCAAGATGCAGTTTAGAGCCGCTTCCCTCATGTTTGCCACTGTCGCTATGAGGGCGGCCACCGCCGCACCTCCGCTGGAGCAAGAGTTCAAGCAAACCGTGCGGCCCTTCGTGATGAAATACTGCGTCGGCTGCCATAGCGGCCAGACCCCAGCTGCACAGTTCGACCTCAAGTCATACACCTCGTTAGAAACCGTCACTGCGGATTTTCCACATTGGACGCTCTTGATGGAACGCCTCGCGGCCAAGGAGATGCCGCCGAAGCCGATGCCGTCTCCGCCAGCGGAAGCCAGCCAGAAGGTGATCGCCTGGGTACGAGAGGTGCGCGCCGAACAAATCAGAAAGTTCGCGCGCGATCCTGGACAGGTGCTGGTGCGGCGGCTCAGTAACGCCGAGTATGACTACACCATTCGCGATCTCACGGGCCATGATATGCGGGTCACACGGGAGTTTCCCGTGGATCCGGCCAATCCCGCTGGTTTTGATAACTCGGGTGAGTCGTTGACCATGTCGCCGGCTCTGCTGAATAAGTATCTGCGGGCAGCCCGCGAAGTGGCGGATCACATGGTTCTGAGGCCTGACACCATCGACTTCGCACCGGATCCGATGCTGGTCGAGACGGACCGCGAGAAGTACGCGATTCAACGCATCGTTAATTTCTATTTCCGGCAACCCACCAATTATGCGGATTACTTTTATGCCGCATGGTGCTTCCAGTATCGCAGCGCCCTCGGCAAGCCGCGCGCGACTCTCGCCTCCATTGCGGCGGATTCCAAAGTAAGCCCCAAGTATCCGCCGATGGTCTGGGAGATTCTGCATGACAAAGATGCGATCGGTCCCGTCTTGAAGCTCCAGAACATGTGGCGGGCTCTGCCCCCTCCGGCGTCCAATGAACCGGAAGCTCTTCACGCGAAACTTGTCGAAATGAGCGATTTCGTAACCAAGATTCGCGCCCACACGGCCATGCAGTTCGCCGCGCCCAAGGTGGAAGGCTTGCCGCCCGGATCACAGCCCTTGCTGAACTGGAAGCTGAAGAACTTCGCATCGCATCGCCGCGAAAGCGACCCCAAGGATCTGCGTAACGATACCGATCCGCCCGAGGTGGTGCCCAAGATCCCCGATTATCCCGATCTTCACGAAGAAGCTGCACCACGCTGGGCCGCGATTTCGGCAAAGGCGCGCGCCGGCGACCCCGACCTTGTCGTTCCGGCCGCCGAGCGCCGGCGTTATGAAGCCGCGTTCGCGCGCTTCGCCTCTGTTTTCCCGGATGCTTTCTATTTAAGCGAGCGCGGCCGCTATTTCCCGGACGATTCCGACGACAAAGGCCGCCTGCTGAGCGCTGGCTATCACAACGTGATGGGCTTCTATCGTGACGATACACCGCTGATGGATCTGATCCTCGGTGAAAAAGGCCAACTGGAAATCAACCGGCTGTGGGATGAGTTCGATTTCATCGCCAATTTCACGGCCCGCACCTGGACGCAATTTTTTCTCAACCAGAGTGGAGAGGTTGCCGGTAAAGGAGCGGAATCCGGCACACCGCGGCCTACGGATCACGAAATTACCGATGCGCCGGTCATCATGGCATTGCGCGACGCATATCTGGAAAGAGCCATGGCCGATCCTGAGAATGACCCCGTCGCTCCGCAAGCGATCCGCGATCACTTCGACCGCGTGAACCACACGCTTCGGAACTTGGAAAAGGAGCGGGCAGATGCGGAGCCGAAGCATCTTGAAGCGCTTCTGCGCTTTACTGAGCGCGCCTACCGGCGCCCGCTTACCAAGCCCGAGCGCGATGACGTGCTTGCGTATTACCATGCGCTTCGCACCAAGAACGAGCTGTCCCACGAGGACGCCATGCGCGATTCGGTGGTCGGCATCCTGATGTCGCCCGACTTCCTCTACCGGCTGGACCTTTCCGACCTTGGCATGACTCGTTCGAAATCTCCCCTTCGTCCGGCGGCGCTGACTAGCGCCGTGCCGTTCTCGAGCCAGCCCTTATCCGGCTATGCGCTCGCGAGCAGGCTGAGCTATTTCCTGTGGTCCAGTTTGCCCGACGGTGAGTTGTTGCGGCACGCGGCCACGGGTAATCTGCGTAAGCCGGATGTTCTCCTGGCGCAAGCGCGGCGTATGTTGAAAGACCCTCGCGTGCGCGGGCTGGCAACTGAATTCACTGGAAACTGGCTCGGTATTCGCCAATTCGAGACGAACAATTCCGTCGACCGTGGACGCTTTCCAGCTTTCAACGATGATTTGCGCGAGGCGATGTTTCAGGAACCCATCCGTTTCGTGGAAGACTTGGTTTCCAACAACCGCTCTGTCCTTGATCTCCTGTATGGCAACTACACATTTGTGAATCCCCCGCTGGCGAAACACTACGGCATACCTGGAATCGAACGTGACGGGAATACTTGGGTTCGCGTGGACGACGCCGCCCGTTATGGGCGCGGTGGTCTGTTGCCGATGGCAGTATTTCTGACGCAAAACTCGCCTGGACTCAGAACCAGTCCGGTGAAGAGGGGAAGCTGGGTGGTGCAACGCGTGCTCGGAATAAGAATCCCGCCGCCTCCCCCGGTAGTCCCGGAATTACCGGCAGATGAGGCGAAATCGGATTTGCCAGTGCGCGACATGCTCGCCAAACATCGGGAAAACCCGGTATGCGCCGCGTGTCATTCGCGGTTCGATGCATTCGGCCTCGCCTTTGAAGGCTATGGGCCGGTAGGAGATGCCAGAACGAGTGACCTCGCCGGGCGGCCAGTGGATACCACGGTCACCTATCCGGGCGGTTCGCAGGGCACTGGATTGGAGGGCTTACAAGCTTTCATCCGCGCCAACCGCCAAAAAGAATTCGTGGATAATCTCAGCCGCAAACTCCTCGCCTATTCTTTGAACAGATCGCTCCAACTTTCGGACGAAGCCCTTCTCGACCGCATGGAAACGCACCTTGCGGCCAACGAATACCGCTTCGACTCGCTCGTCGAAACCATTGTCACGAGCCCTCAGTTTCTGACCAGACGAGTTCCGGATGCGTCCGAATCGTCCAGGGCAGCGTTACAATCGAGAGGAGCGAACTAGCGATGTCCGGAAAATCGGCTCGAGCCATCTCGCGGCGTACCGTTCTTCGCGGCGCCGGCTGCACCGTGGCATTGCCATGGCTGGAATCCCTTCACGCATTCGCTTCGACGTCCTCCCAGGCCGCATTCCCGAAGCGATTTGGCGTCGTGTTTCTCGGTAACGGCATCAACGAGGATCATTGGAGCGCCGAAGGTCAAGGCGCTGCGATGAAACTCAGTAAGACGCTAGAGCCGTTGGAGCGGTTGAAGCAAAAGATCAATGTGATCGACGGTCTCTTCGTGAAGTCGCTCACCAATCAGGGTATTCATCCCGGGCAGACGGGAAGTCTGCTGTCGGGCGCGCACATTTCGAAGGGCGCCATCATCCACTCGGGCATCAGTGTGGATCAGATGATCGCCAGCCGCGTAGGCGAAGAGACGCCGCAATCCAGTATCGTGCTGGCGTGCGAGCAGCCCATGACTGGTTATCACGAGACAAACTTTTCCATGGCGTACAGTTCGCATATCTCGTGGCAAAGTCCGGATTCGCCCGTCCCCGTAGAAGTTTACCCGTCTCTGGCCTGGGACAACCTGTTTGATAACCGTGGCAACCTGTTGAACATCAGCATTCTCGACCGCGTGAAGGATCGCGCCCAGGACCTCACACGAAAAATCAGCTCGAGCGACAAGGGAAAGCTGGACGAATATCTCACCAGTGTGCGGGAAGTGGAGAAGCGCGTGGAAGGGATGCGCAAGAGCAAGGCGGCCGCGGAGGACGCCGCCGGCGCGAAGAATACTCCTATTGCGGCGATGGAGCGTCCGGCCAACGGATTGCCGGAGGATCTGCGCGAGCACGCGCGTCTGATGTGCGACATAATCGCGATCGCTTTTCAAACCAACAAGACCCGCGTTGCGTCGCTGATTATCTCGCGCGATTTGTCCGCGATGTACTATCCGTTCCTTGACGTCAAGGAAGGACATCATGCGGCGTCCCATAACAATAATTCGGACGGATATGAACGCATCGCCCGCTTTCATGTGAGCCAATATGCATATTTGTCTTCCAAGCTGGACGGCATGAGAGAAGGCGACGGCACGGTGCTCGACAATACCTGTCTCATGTTCCTTTCTAATCTTTGGATCGGCCGCAAGCATGATAATTTCAGATTGCCGGTGGTGCTCGCAGGCGGACTCGGCGGGACGCTCGAAACCGGGCGTACGCTGAATTACCTGAACGAAAGCGAAGACCAGCGCAAGATGTGCAGCTTATATCTATCGCTTATGGATCGCTTTGGCGTGAAACTCGAGCAATTCGGCGACGCTCAGACGCGATTGGAGCGCCTCTAGCGCTCGGGTTCAATTCTTCAGGTATCCCTGCCACACGTATTCCAAAGCCTCAGGAAGTGTCTGCTGCTTGACGGCGCGGTCGGTGTGCCCGGCGTTCCGTGCAAATACGAATTGATAATGATAGCCCTTGGCGGCCAGAACTTTCGCCATGTTTTCATTGGCAACGACCCAGTCGTGCATGTTGTCGCGCATGACATTGGGATTGAAGAGGTCTCGATCGCCTACCTCCATCCAGATGCGCAGCGGCTTCACCGGGCTATTGGGGATTAGGTGTTCATGGAATTCCCATGCGCCATGGGGCGTCTGGGGGTTCGACGGCCACTGCTGGTTCACGTAGGTGCCTGAGTAGGTGAGCACGCGATGGTAAAGCTTGGGGTGGTACCACGCCATGATCAAGGCGCATGAGCCACCGGAGCTGCCGCCCATGGTCGCCCGGCCGTCCGGATCCTTAGTCAGTTTCACGTTGTATTGCTTCTCTACGAGAGGCAGGATTTCTTTCTCGACGAATTCCGCGTAAAGCCCGGACATCGTGTCGTACTCCAAACCACGTTGACTTCCCTGCGCGTCACCGCTGCCGTTACCTATGGAGATCGCAATCATCACGGGCACACGCTGCTCGGCAATCAGGTTGTCCAGAGCCGTGAACAAGAGTGGGTCAGGTCCGTCTGCTCCGACGATGAACGGCGCGACTGTGCCAGATACGTATTGCTTGGGGACGTACACGGTTACTCGGCGGGTGTAGGGAGCAGGGTGGCTCGTGGTGACTACCAGTTTCGCGGGATCGGTCGGGTCCGCCGCGCCAAAAGTGTGAGGCTCGCGCGCTATGCCGGGATAGATTTTGCTATCGGCCGATTCCATGGTAAAGGTGAAGACCGATCCCTGCGGCACGCTTTCCTTCACCGTCATCTCTGGTGGGGGATTATGCGTGGGGCCAAGGATGAAATTTCCGTCGGCGTTTGCCGGCGCGTTGGCCCCGTCAGGTAGGTCTTTCGCCGCTACATAACCGGGAGTGTTTGGATCGCGCGTCGGAGGCGTCGGGCGCGCCGGCGAAGTTGGAGCTTGGCCCAATGACGGACTTATGCCGGTCATCACATGGATCAAAAAGCCGAGGATCAATAGACGGAACACGAGAAGACTCCCTTTTGTAATTGACGGCGTCAACTGCCGACGGAACGGAGGCGACGTCTGGATTGTCTTGGGCATTCTAGCCAATCGCTCAGAGCAGTCCGAAGTGCCGGAACGCCTGCTTAATCGTTGCAACCTTTTCCGGTGGACACGGATTCTCGTCGTGGGACGCGCCGGGTGGGGCGAGCCCGAACAGCTCTTTGCAATGTGCAATCCAGGCACTCTCGGGCACAAAGCCATGCTGGCGCGAAATCCATTTTTGGATCTCCTGATCCGTGGCGCGTTGACGGGTCGATTTCTGTTCGTCTGGAGGACGTGATGGGCGCCCACGTCGTCGATCATCGTAACGACTTCTCATTTGTCTGACGTCCGGCCTGATAAAAGCATAACGCGTCTAAAGGCGCTCTCCCAGGCAACCCGACCATCGGCGCCCGATCGGAGGCTGATAACGCCACCAGGCTGAGCAGGCGGGGGAGACAGCGATCTCCACGAACCGGACATACGGCCCGCGTGAGGTCAGTTCCCGACCAGGGCGTTTTGCGGCAAGGTGAAACATCAAGAGCGGGCCCCCTGCCCTTGGTGATGATCTCTCCAAATTTCCGCCATTTCCCCCCGCCGATTCAACCTTTCTGCTGGATCCAAAGTGCGGTCTTAGTCGCCAGCCGGTCCAGTGCGATCACGGATAACTCCAGGTGTTCCTCGAGGGTGTCTTCAATTTTGTTGTGGCTGATGCCTTTGAGCGACTGCACAAACATCATCACCGTCGGGATGCCTGACCGGGCTACCTCAGCGGCGTCATGAAGAGGTCCTGACGGCAGGCGATGGCTTCGGCCCGCAGTCTCCTCAACGGCCTGGCCGCACAGATCGATCAGCGCGGGATGGAAGGGCACGGGTTCAATGCTCCAGATGCGCGACCATTCCACGGTACAGTTCTCGTCAGCGGCGAAGCGCTCACTGGCTTGGCGCGCTTCGCGCAACATCTGGGCAACCACGGTCGCGTCGAGATCGCGCTGATCCAGCGTAGCTTCGCACCGGCCGACCACAGCGGTGACGATGCCGGGAAATGTCTTCACGCTGCCGATGGTACAGACGGCATCCGGGTGCTTCCCAGCAATGACGCGGATTTCCAGCGCCAGCTTTGCGGCCGGCGCCAGCGCATCCCGCCGCACCTTCATGGGCGTGGAGCCCGAGTGCGCTTCCTGGCCTAGAAATGTGACGGTATGACGCTCCACGCCCTTGGTGCCGAGCACAACACCCAGCGGCAGGCCCAGGCGCTCGAGCACTGGACCCTGCTCGATATGGAGCTCCAGATAGGCGGCCGCGTTTTGCCGCTCGCGCCCGGCTTCGGGAAAGCGATCGATCTCGACGCCGCAGCGACGCAGAGCGGCTTCGAGGCGAATGCCATCCTTGTCGGTGCGAACGCGGTCGGCTTCGATACTGTGGGTGCCGGCAAAGGCCGAAGATCCCAGCAGGCTTCTGCCGAAGCGTGCGCCTTCCTCATCCGCCCAGTCGACCAGGCGAACCGTTATTGGCGGACGGCCCGCGTATTCGTCCGCGAAGCGGCGCAAGACTTCGAGCGCGGCCAAGACATTCAGACTGCCGTCGAGCCAGCCGCCGTTCGGCACTGAATCGAGATGCCCGCCAAGCAGCAACGCCTGGTCCGAAGCGCCACGCAAAGTGACCCAACTGTTGCCCGCGGCGTCCAGATGATGTTCCACCGGCAGGCAGGCCAGCTTCGATTGAAACCACTGCCGCGCCTTCAGCCAGACGTCGGTCCAGGCAACGCGTTGAGCGCCGTTTTCATCGCTCGTGAGTTCGCGCAGCTCTTTCAGCTCAGCAACAGTTCGCTTCGGATTCAGGCTCATAATCGTTCCGTCTCTTCAAAAATGTGTGGGCTCGCGCCGCAACATGCGTCCGCGCTTTTTGTCGCCCACGAATCTTCCATCTTTGACTTGCACCTTGCCACGCACCGTTACCACTGACGGACGGCCCTGAATGTTCATTCCTTCGAATCCGTTGTAGTCGTTGTTCACAGCCTGTGTCTTGACTGAAGTTACGCCTCGATACGACGTGTCGTAAATCACTAGATCCGCGTCGCTTCCTACGGCGATCGTGCCTTTGCGAGGGAACAGGCCGAACAACTTCGCGGCCTTGGTACTGGCGACGTCCACAAACCGGTTCACATCGAGCCTGCCGCTGGCGACACCGCACGTGTAGAGCAGGTTGACGCGGTCCTCAATGCCGGGGATACCGTTCGGGATTTGTGTGAAGTTGGCTTGGCCTAGCAATTTCTGTTCAGTGTCGAACGGACAATGATCGGTGCCGACCGTGTCAATAGATCCGGCTGAAAGCGCGTTCCACAATAAGTGCAAATTGCGTTTGTCGCGCAGTGGCGGCGACATCACGTGCTTCATGCCCTCACTCCCCGGCCGCTCGGCGTACGTCTTGTCGAGAAGAAGGTGAGGCAGAACGGACTCGATGAAAATCCTGACCCCGCGCGCCTTGGCTGCCGTAGCCGCCTGCAACGCGGGACCGCACGAGAGGTGAACCACATAGCCTGTGGCGCCCGTATTCTCGAGAAAAGTTGCGAAGCGCCCTGTGCCCTCGGCCTCCACTGATTCAGGACGGCTGGGCTCGTGCCACTCGGGGCCGGTCTTGCCTTGGGAGATCAGGCTCGCCTGCAGGCGGCTGACCAGTTCGGCGTTCTCGCAGTGCGCGGTCACGATGACACCGAGCAGCTTGGCAAGCGTAAGGGCCTGGTACATTTCGCCGTCGTCTACGCCAAAGAAATTCTTGTAGGCGAGAAAGATCTTGAAGGACGCGATGCCGTCGCGCACGATCTCCCGAAGCTGCGACTCCGTTTTCTCGTCATACTTCGTCACCGACATGTGGAAGGTGTAGTCACAGGCGCTATGGCTGCCGGCTTTCGACTTCCACAGGTGGTACCCTTCGAGCGCATCGTCATTGCGCGACGGGCAGCACATCTCGATGAAGGTAGTGGTGCCGCCAACCAGGGCGGCGATGCTTCCGGTCTCGTGCGTGTCCTTGGCGAAGGTGGCCATGAACGGCAGGTAGATGTGGACGTGTGGATCGATGAAGCCGGGGAACACGAGCTTTCCGCCTGCGTCCAGCACCTCGGTTCCGGGCGGGGCATCGAGTGCGGCGCCGATGCGAGTGATGGTCTCGTCTTCGATATAAAGATCGCCGTGGAATCGCGAGTCGGCGGTGACGATTTCGCCGTTCTTGATCAGGAGGGACATGGTTCTCCTAGTGCACGTGTATCGCGTTCTGCTCGCGGTAGCGCCGCATCGCCTCCCAATCCTCGGAGACCTCGGGCTGGGATTGGCATAGTTCGTTCCAGGATATCGGCGCGCGCTCCGTGGGGAGTTCCGCCATCTCGATACAATGCTCCACCGGGCAGACGTTGTAGCATAAGCGGCATCCGACGCAGTCATGCTCGCGGACCCTCGGCTGCGGCCGCTCCCCGGTCGTTCCGGGAGCCAGATCGATGCACTGATGGGCCGCATCATTGCAAGCCACGTAGCAAAGATTGCACTTGATGCACTTGTGCTCATCGATGCGCGCCACCGCGCTGAAAAATAGATTAAAATTTGCGAAGTCCGAGATCCGGGGCAAGCTCTTGCCCACCACTTCGCCGACGGTTTTGAATCCCTTCGCGTCCATCCAGTTCGACAAGCCATCGCAGAGGTCTTCAATAACGCGAAAGCCATAGTGCATTACAGCGGTACAGACCTGCAGGCTGCTCGCGCCCAGGAGCAGAAACTCCGCGGCATCCTGCCAGGTGGAGATTCCGCCCATGCCCGAAATGGGAATTCGCGAGAGGGAGACAACCTCGTCGGTACCCAGCGCGGAGAGCATATGGAGCGCGATCGGCTTGACCGCTGGTCCGGCGAACCCGCCGTGGCCGCCCTTCCCGCCGATGTTGGGAGTGATCGCGAGCGTGTCGAGATCCACGCCGACGATCGAGTTCAGCGTGTTGATCAAGGATATGGCGTCGGCTTCCGCGGCAATGGCGGCGCGCGCCGGATGAATGATGTTGGTGATATTCGGTGTGAGCTTCACAATCACGGGGATGCGGCAGATTTCGGTTACCCAGCGGGTGATCTGCTCGCAATACTCCGGGACCTGGCCGACCGCGCTGCCCATGCCGCGCTCACTCATGCCGTGCGGGCAGCCGTAATTCAGTTCAATGCCGTCGGCGCCCGTATCCTCGATGCGGCGCACGATGTCGTGCCATGCTTCGGGTTTCGACTCCACCATCGCGGACGCGATGACGGCGCGGTCCGGCCATGCGCGCTTCACCTCGGCCATCTCGCGCAGATTCACATCCAGGGGCCGGTCCGAGATGAGCTCCACATTGTTGATGCCCACCATTTTTTGCCCGCCATAGTGCCACGCTCCGTAACGATTCGACACATTGAGGACGGGCGCGCCAATCGTCTTCCAGACCGCGCCGCCCCAACCCGCCTCGAAGGCCCGATGAACCTGGTTACCCGAGTTGGTGGGCGGGGCTGAGGCGAGCCAGAACGGATTGGGCGACTGGATACCCGCGAAGTCGATCCGTAAATCAGCCATGGGTGACTCCCCGGGGCATCAATCGTTCGTGAATCGCTCGGGCAGCAAGCTTTCCGTCTTGTACGCCCATCACGGTCGATGCTGCACCCTTCGATCGAATGCAGTCGCCCCCGGCATAGATACCGGGAATGCTCGTCTCAAAAGAATCGTTCACGCGAATCTTTCCTTTCTCGGTCTCGAGAGGCAGCCAAGAGGCGACGGCTGTCATTTCCTGTCCGATCGCTTTCACCACCTGGTCAACAGACAGCACGAACTCAGAGCCCTTGATGGGCTGCGGCGTCGGCCGCCCCGAAGCATCCTCCGTTCCCAAGCTCATCCGGACACACTCCAGGGCGTTCACTGCGCCATCCACAGCCACGACGCAGCGTGGCTGGGTGAGGAAGCGGATTTCCACTCCCTCTTTCTTGACGAACTCGTACTCGTGGTCGTAGGCCGTCATTTCGTGACAGCTGCGGCGGTAGATCATAACTACTCTCTCGGCGCCCAATCGTTTGGCGATGGTGGCGCAATCGATCGCCGTGTTTCCCGCGCCGATGACTGCGACGTGCCGCCCAATCTTCATATGGCGCGGATCGAGCTTGCTCTGTTCGATGTATTCGAGCCCATCAACCAAGTGCTCTTCGCCGGCGATGTGCATATCCGGAGTCGCTCCCAGGCCGACAGCTACAAAAACGGCGTCAAACCGAGCCTGAAGATCCCGGATATTCAGATTGCGGCCGAGTTCCATGCCGGTTTCGAAGCGCACTCCAAGACGGCGGATCATTTCGACTTCCGCCAACGCAGCTTCCACCGGTTCGCGGAGCGCAATAATGCCATAGGTGGAAAGGCCGCCAGCCAGATCGCGCTTTTCAAACACGGTAACGCTGTGCCCGCGGCGCGCAAGCTCGCCGGCACACGATAATCCCGCGGGTCCCGCGCCGATCACCGCGATCTTGTGGCCCGTGGGCGGTCCGGCGGAGAAGACATCGATGTTGCGAGAGTATACAAAGTCCGTGGCGTACCGCTGCAAGCGCCCGATCGCGATCGGCTTGTGCTCAGCGCCAAGCACGCATCGGCCCACACAGAGCTCCTCAACCGGGCACACTCTCGCGCACGTTGCTCCCAGTAGATTGCTTTCGAGAATCGTGCGAGCCGAGCCCAGAAGGTTGCCGGTAGCGATCTTCTTGATGAAGCGGGGAACATCGATATGCGTCGGGCAGGCCTGAGTGCATGGCGCGTCGAAGCAGAATAAACAGCGGTTCGCCTCGACGAGCGCTTCTTGTGCGCTCAAGGCAGGGAGCTGCTCGGCGAGGGCTTGCTGGGGATCGATCATTACTTTTCTGTTCCCCGCATCAATTGCACATACAAAGCCCCCGACACACCGAAGCCCACGAACCAGGCGTAGTCGTACAACCAGCGCACCCCCGGGACCACGATTCCGGCAAGTGCCACGATGATTCCCGCGGCCAGGCTGATGACGGCCCGCGGGTTCACCCCATTGCGATATTCGTAAATTCCGCCGCGACGGTAAAGATCGCTGACTCTTAGATCTGTTCCACGCACCAGGAAGTAATCCGCGATCATGATTCCCGCCACCGGCCCGAGCAATCCGGAGTAACCGATGAGCCATCCGAAGATGTAGGATCCGAAATCGTTGAGCAGCTTCCACGGCATCATCGCCACTCCGATCACGCCGGTGATCAGGCCGCCCGTGCGGAACGAGATGCGCCGGGGATTCAGATTCGAGATGTCATTTGATGGCGAAACCACGTTGGCGGCGATGTTCGTATTCAATGTCGCCACAAGGATCGCCAGCAGCGCGATCAATGCAATCACGGGCTGGTGAAAACGCCCAATGAGAGCGACGGGATCCCAGATCGCCTCTCCGAACAGAATTACCGAGGCGGAAGTGACGGCCACGCCGATGAAGGAATAGAGAGTCATCGCGGGCGGCAGCCCCAGGGCCTGCCCGATCATCTGCGCTTTCTGGCTTTTGGCGAACCGCGTGAAATCCGGTATGTTCAACGCGACAGTTGCCCAGAAGCCGACCATCGCGGTGAGCGAAGGGACGAAGAAGCGCCAGAACTCCGCCCCGGTCCGGAACTTGCTCTTGGCACTGAGTACGGGCCCCAGACCTCCAGCTTGAGAAGTGATCCACCAGAGCAACAGCAGACCCACCCCCAGCATGAACGGGGCACTGATCCCCTCGAGTACACGGATGGTTTCGATGCCGCGCCACACCACCGCCATATTCAGCAGCCAGAATGCAAAGAAGCAGATCCAGACCGAGCCGGGCAGAGAGCCGGCTTGCGGCCAAACGATGGCGAGGAGTGTGTGGATCGCCTGGCCGCCGATCCAGGTCTGAATGCCGAACCATCCGCACGCCACCAGTGCGCGTAGAATCGCGGGCAGGTTTGCGCCGCGCACACCGAATGAAGCGCGCACGAAAACCGGAAAAGGCACGCCATACTTGGTGCCGGCGTGCGCGTTCAGCAGCATGGGAATCAGCACAATTACGTTGCCCAACAGGATCGTTCCGATCGCCTGCCACCAGTTCATTCCTCCAGCGATCAGCCCGGAAGCCAGCATGTAGGTCGGAATGCAAACACTCATCGCCACCCAGAGCGAGGCATAGTTGTATACACCCCAGGTGCGCCGGTTCTCAGGTACGGGCGCCAGCCCCTCGTTGTACAATCCGGGATCGGCTGCCGGTTGGGCTTCCGCTAGTTGCTCGTCATCGCGCGCTTCTGAAAGCATAGGCGCCTCCACGCTCAGATCTTCGTGGATCGCAATCTATGCATCCTACCGTAACGAGGGAGGTTCGCGTGTCTCACACAAACTCGTAACAAGATCTTGACACTCATGAAACAACCCCGCATACTGGGTCACCGACCTCTTAACTTCAGTGGCAAACAGCGGAGAGTCCTCGTTCGACGCTCGAAGGGGTAGCGGTCAAAAGGGGGAATTGATGTTCACTCGAAGTGCGTTGATAGCGACAGGCGTTTGCGTATTTCTCGTGTGTCCATTCCTTTACGGTCAGGCGACCGGAAGCCTTTCGGGTACCGTGTCGGACACCACTGGCTCCGTCATCTCCGGTGCCAAGGTCACGGTTACCGCGGAAGCCATCGGCCTCACTCGGGCCGCCATGACCGACGGCGCCGGTCACTATCTGATTCCCCTGCTGCCCGTCGCCCATTTCGCCATCCGAGTGGAACTTTCCGGTTTTCAAACCGCTGAGGATAAGGACGTCCGTCTGCAAGTGGACGAACATCGCGAATTGGATTTCAGGCTCTCACCCGCTTCAGTAAAGGAGACCGTCGAAGTTACGGCAACCGAGGTGGCCGTGGAAACAGCCAATCCGAGTCTGGCCAGGTCATCACCGCCCAGCAAGTCGCCGAACTGCCATTGAACGGCCGTGACTTTGTCCAACTGGCAACGCTGACTCCCGGCACCACCCAGGAAACCAACACCACCAGCTTTTTCAATGGCGGTCCCAGCAGTGAGGTTTCAGCTCGCGGATCCTACTCACTTTCGGTCGGTGGGTCCCGCGCCAACAGCACCGATTGGCTGCTGGATGGCAACGACAATAACGAATTGACCGCCGGCGGCATCGCGATCCTGCCGTCTATCGACGCCATTCAGGAGTTCAAAGTTCTGACCTACAACTACTCGGCCGAATGGGGAACCCGCGCCGGTCCCACCGTGCTCGTCACCACTAAGTCGGGATCGAACCAGCTCCACGGGTCTGTCTTCGAGTTTTTCCGCAACACCGACCTGGACGCGCGCAGTTTCTTCGCCGCCACCACCGAGAAATTCAATCTGAATCAGTTCGGAGGCTCAGTGGGCGGTGCCATCAAGAAGGACAAGACTTTCTTCTTCGCGGACATTCAGAACAAAATGCAGCGCCACGGAATTCCCTTCACCGGCCTGGTCCCCACCCAGGCGATGCGCAATGGAGATTTCTCCAACGATGCATTTGGCAATCCCAGGTCCGGGTTCCTGAATAATCCTTACGTGGGTGGCGCAAAGGATACACACTTTCAATGCGACGGCTCAGGCAACCCTCTTCCCGCGGCCCCCGATGGGAGCCAGCCGCTCGGTGTCGACTGCAACAAAATCCCGCAAGGCCTGATCAACCCGATCGGCCAGAAGCTGATCAATCTCTACCCCTTGCCGAATGCCAATAACTCCGCCCTGGGCTACAACTACGGGAACGAGCCCGTCCGGAAACTCAATGATGGCGAGTTCGACGTCCGGCTCGATCATAATATCTCCGCCAACGACTCGGTTTTCGCGCGCTTCAGCTACGACCAGGCCACATCCGCCGTCCCAGGAGGCGCGCCAGGATTCGCCGAACAAGGCGCCTTTGCCAGTAACCAGGGCATCCTCAACCACGCGCGCAATGTCGCCGTCTCCGAGACGCACATATTCTCTCCAACCACGGTCAATCAATTCAACGCCGGCTACAATCGCATTTTCGACTACATCTCGTCCTACGGTACCGGCAGTTGCGAAGCGCAGACACTCGGCATTCCCGGCGCCAATCTCGGAGGCGTCAGTTGTGGTTTGACCTCCACCCAGCTCGATGGCGGCTACTGGTCGCTCGGTGATCGCGGCTTCTCTCCCTTCCAGGGCGGCACCAATGTCTTCTCCATTTCCGATTCGTTCGACATGGTTCGCGGCAAGCACGACATCAAAGTGGGAGGGGGTATTCGTGCTAACCAAATGAACGTATTGGCCGAAGGCTTCCAGGACGGGTATTGGATATACACTGGCTTTTGGGCCGGCGAGCCGCAAGCCGATCTCCTGACAGGTCTACCCAGCCTCGCCATCCATGATCAGACATTCAATGGGAACGTAACGGGCCGGCGCTGGAAGCTGTTTCGCCCGTTCGTCGAGGACGGCTGGCGCATCAGCAAGAGCTTAACCCTGAACCTTGGCTTGGCATGGGCCTTCGTGACTCCCGTTACCGAGGCCGCCAACCGGATGGCGGACTTCAACCCGGCGAACGGCCAATTTCTGATTGCCGGGCAGGGTGCCAGTTCCTCAGCCGGTATACAAATGGACAAGACCGCGCTGGAACCGCGGGTCGGGCTTGCCTGGAAGCCGTTCGGAAGCCAAACGACTGTAATCCGAGGGGGTTACGCCATTTTCCACGACTCGTCCTGGAACCAGGGCGGACAAGGCCTGTGGGAGAATCCGCCCTATTTTGCAGAATCGGATGCGTTTGCGTTTGGCGGCGCTTGCACCTTCGCGACTTCTGCCTGTGCAACAAAATACGGGCTTACGCCCTCGGCCATCAGCGCCTCGAGCGGATTTCCAATATTCACTACGCCGCCGAACCCCCTCAATTTCACCGGGACCTTGCAAGCGCAGAATCTCAATTTCAAACAGGGCCGGGTCCAGCAGTTTAATGTCAACGTGGAACACCAGCTTCCAGGCGAAGTCCTTCTTACCGTTGGGTATGCGGGGTCGCGCAGTTCCCATATTCTGGTGGATGGCAACAACATCAACGTAGGATCTCCCGCCGCCTGTGGTAAGGTTTCCGGCTACACTTTGGGCTGTGGCCCGGGCGGATCTTCGTTCGGCGTTCCCTACTCTCAGTTCCCGTTCTCTACCATCGACAATAACTTCGACATCGGCGTGGCACACTATAATTCCTTGCAAATAAAGGCCGAAACCAAGAGCGCGAAGCACGGTCTCTATGCGCTCATCGGGTACACTTACGCCCGCGCCTACGATAACGGGTTCACAGACGGCCTTGGTAGCCTTTTGGGCGCCACGTATTACCCTCTTCCGGCGTGGCAGACGTTGGACTGGGGTCTGTCGCAGATTAACCTCAACCACAGTTTCACCGCCAGCGTCATCTACCAACTGCCGTTCGGAAAGGGCAAGCAGTTCGGCAGTTCCTGGAACGGTCCGGTCAACACGATCCTCGGGGATTGGGAGGTAACTCTTATCGAGAAAGCCACTTCCGGGTTTCCGGTTTTCGTAATCGATAGTGATAACTCGTCTGGTGTCAATTTCGAGAACAACGGAAACAGCCTTAGCCGTCCGAACCAGACCTGCAATCCTCAGCTAAGCAATCCAAAACTGAGCGGCTGGTTTAATACGTCATGTTTCAGTGCGCCGACGCCCGGAGAACTGGGAAATGCGTCGCGGACTCCGGTTTCGGGTCCGGGTTTCGTGAACACCGATTTCTCGGCCATCAAGCACTTCAACCTGCCGCGCGAGGGAATGCGGCTGGATTTCCGGGCGGAGTGCTTCAATCTGTTTAATCATCCGCAATTCGCGAATCCGGGTGCGGGCGGGGCAGGCACGGACTTCAATTCCCCGGCGACTTTCGGGGTTGTGAACGCCACCGTGAACAACCCGCGCCTGTTTCAGTTTGCGCTCAAACTGGCCTTCTAAACTGGGCCCAGTGCCGCGACAACTCGAGGCAACTTTGTTGCTCATAGGCATTGACGATGGTCGCGGTTCGCGTCGCTAGCCTGTTCTGCTTTTGCGGCATACTCTGCGCCGCGGACACCTCAGAATCGCATCTGGGAAAGGGATACGATGCCCTTCGCCAGGAACAGTACGACGTGGCTGCCGCCGAATTCCGCGCCGCTCTGCAGCTCGACCCGACGCTGGTCATGCGGGCGCGATTTCCGTTAGCGGTTGCGCTCTTCGAAATGAAGGAATCGGCTGAGGCGCGTCGTGAGTTCGAATCCGTGCGCCGCGAAAAGGGAGATCATCCCAACATCTCCTATTATTTGGGCAGGCTGGATTTGGAGGATCAGAACTTCGAATCCGCGATCCGGAACCTGAATCAGGCGATAGCACGGCCTCCGTTCCCCGACACGGCTTACTACCTCGGACTTGCCTGCTTCAGGCATGGAGATTTAGCGCTCGCCGAAAAATGGTTGCAGCGTGCCGCACAGCTCAATCCACGCGACAGCCAAGCGCCATACCAGCTCGGGATGGTCTACCGCAAAGAAGGACGCGAGGAGGATGGGAAAAAGGCCCTGGCCCTTTCGGCGGAGCTTCGCCGGCGCGATGCCGACGAGAGCAAGCTCCGGATGGAATGCGCACACAAGCTTGACGAGGGCCCGCGCAGCGAAGCGCGCACCTTCTGCCAGCAGCTCTACGATCCGGGTGACGCCGACAAACTGACCAGGCTCGGCACCCTTTACGGACAGCACGGTGACCTGGAAGCAGCCTTGAAGCCCTTGCGGCGTGCCGCGGAACTGGCCCCGCAAGCGCCACAAATGCAATACAACCTGGCCTTCACTTATTACCGGCTGAATCGCTTTGAGGACGCGCGCGCCCCCCTTGCCCGTGCCGTCGAGAGATGGCCGGACATCTTTCAACTGAACTCTCTTTACGGAGCCGTGCTGCTGAAGCTGGGAGAAGAGGGTGCGGCCTGTGATGCGCTGCGCCGCGCGCACCTGCTCCAGCCGCAGGATTCCGGGGCTGCGAACCTACTCTTCGCTGCCCTACTCGGCCTTGGACGCAGAAACCAAGCTGCGCTGCGGTATCCGGATGCGCTGCGGTCTTTCGACGAGGCCGCCAAGCTCCATCCCGCCGATCCCGAGCCTCACCGAAGCCTGGCTGAAATTTACAGGCTCACTGGGCACACGTCCGAGGCGGCGGCGGAACAGGAACAAGTTGATCGGCTGAGCAAGAACCCGGAAAAAGTCGGACCGTGATTGGGCCGAGCGTGCTCGGCCCCTACAATGACTTCCGAGAACACGCGTAGTGGTCGGGCACGCCCGACCTATTTCAAGCCCCGGTACGCGCTTCGGCTTCCGCGAGCCACCCGCGTCGTAACTGCTCCGGTGGCACGTTTGAGAGATAGGGCTTGATGTCGAGAATCGGAGTCCCATCAAGCATGTCGACGCCCCGTACGTGGAGGGCCGGGCCCTCCCGGCGCATCAACTCGACCACCGTTAGCCCGATCGGATTCGGACGTCGCGGTGAGCGGGTAGCAAACACACCGTGCGGCCGGTTGTCGCTCGGCGGCGTTCCCACCAGGCTGAACCCTTCGGCGCGATCAAATGCCCAGATGACGATCAGGTGAGAAAAGCCTTCTATATCGGTCAGGGCAGGCTCCAATTCAGCCAATATCTCAAGAACCCCTTCGGCCTTGTGCTTCGCGCCTAGTCCTTTCGGAATCTCACGAGTATCCTTGTAAGGACTTTTCACGTATCCAATCGGCTTGCATTGGAAACAGTGCGGACTCATGTCCGTTTCTTCGCTCTTGTGTGCCATGCTAAAACCACCGCATCAGGCGCAAAATCACCAACAGCACAACCGTCGTCGCGGCCATTACACCACTCACGATGGCGGCGCCGTGCGGCGAATCGACCCAGGGCAGCCCTTTCAAGTTCATCCCGTAGATTCCCGAAATCACCAACGCGGGAAGCGCTATGGTGCCCAGCACCGTCAGCACTTTCATCACTTGATTCGTGCGATTGGCTACGCTCGAAAGATAGATGTCCAGCGTGCCGGTCAGCAAGTCGCGCTGCGTTTCCACCAGATCGAGATTGCGGGACACGTGATCGTAAACGTCGCGAAGAAACGGCCACATCTCGCGATGGATCAACTCCGATTCGCTGCGCTGCAAATGCCCCGCGACATCGCGTGTATTCACCAGCACACGCCGGAGCAAAATCAGGCTGCGCTTGGTGTCGAAGATGCGTTGGAGTGTGTCCGGCGTGGGCCGGTCGAGCACCTGATCTTCGAGTTCGTCGATGACATCGTTGAAGTGATCCAGCATCGGCAAATATGAGTCCACCACGCCGTCGGTGATGCGGTAGAAAGCTTGGTCGGCACGCTGACCGGCCGCTACGCCGCGCGCCTGCTCCAGTAATTGGCGCGCCGGCGGCCAATTCTTGTCTTCGACCGTAATGATGAAATCGCGCCCGAGAAAGATATCCAGGTCCGACTCGCGCAGGCCGCTGTCCGTCTGCTTGGTCACGATCTTCAGCACCGCGAAAATGTAGCCACGGCTCTCCTCGATCTTGGCGCTTTGGTGCCGATGGCGGCAATCCTCGATGTGCAGCGGGTGCAGCCGGTAGCGTTCCGCGAGCCGGTCCAGCTCGGGATCCTGCGGGTCGCGAATCTCATGCCAATCCATGATTAAAGGATCAGCATACAATCCCCGTACGAGTAAAAGCGATACATTTTCTCGACGGCGTGACGGTAAGCGGCCAGCACGAAATCCGTTCCGGCGAATGCGCAAACCAGCAGCAGCAGGCTGGTGCGTGGCAGGTGGAAGTTGGTCACCAGAGCCCCTGTGCGCCGGAATTCATATCCCGGGTAAATGAAAATATTCGTTTCGCCGGCGGGCGCCCCTGTGCATGCGGCGCTCTCCATGGTTCGCACGCTCGTGGTTCCTACCGCTACTAAACGTCGCGCGGCGTTCATGCGGGCGGCATTTTCTTCCGTGATGCTGTACGCCTCGCTGTGCAGTTGCGCCTGCTCGATCTGCTCTTCGTGAATCGGCTGAAATGTTCCCAGCCCCACGTGCAGCGTCACGTAAGCAATTTCCGCGCCCGCCGACCGGCACCGGTCGAGCACCTCCGGTGTGAAGTGAAGGCCCGCGGTCGGCGCGGCGACTGACCCTTTCTCTCGCGCGAATACGGTCTGGTAGCGCTCGCGGTCCTCCGGCGTGTCCGAGCGCTTGATATAAGGCGGCAACGGAACGTGGCCGACCTTATCGAGCAACTCGTAAACATCTGCGCTGGTAAGGAAGCGTAGCTTCCGTTCGCCGAACTCTCCGCGCGATGTGATCTCCGCCTCCAGGCCGCCATCGAAGCGAATCCTCTCGGCCGTGCGCATCTTCCGTCCCGGACGCACCAGCGCCTGCCACTCCTTCGCATCCGCAGAAACCGGCCGGAGCAGCAGCACCTCGACCTTTCCGCTGAGGTTTTCCCGCAGTTTCGAATTGCGTTTTCCTACCGGAAGCGCGTACACGCCCGCGCGGTGCCCATACAAACGGCTGGGAAAAACTCTCGAGTCATTTAGGACCAGACAATCGCCTGGACCAAGAAACTCCGGCAGCTCGCGAAACATCCGGTCTTCCCACCGCTGATCTCTGCGATAAAGCACGAGCATCCGCGAGGCCGCACGGTCCTCCAGTGGCGACTGCGCGATTAAGTTTTCCGGAAGATGATAATCGAACTCCGAGAGCCGCATCCAGCGACTACTGTAGCGCGGGGGTACCGCGCAGTTTGCGGGACACCCGCGGCCTTTCTTTAAAAGTACTTGACGGGCTGGGGGTTGTGTGTTACAGTTTGTAACGTTACAATGCGTAACAAAAACAAGCAGACTCAAAAAGCTTTGAGCGAGCTGGAACACCTGGTCATGGACTTCCTCTGGCCGCATGGCGCCACCACGGCCGAGCAGGTCCGCGAAGCTCTGGCGGCCAAGCGCCCATTGAAAGACGCGACGGTCCGTACCATCCTCCGGCGCCTCGAGGAAAAGGGTTACGTCACCCATCGCACGGAAGGTCGAACCTACATTTACGAAGGCACGGAGCGGCCGCACAATGTGGCCGCTAGTGCCGTGCGCCAGATTGTCGACCGTCTCTGCGGCGGGTCGGTCGAGCAGCTTCTGGTTGGCATGGTCGAGCACGAGGTCATAGACCGCCATGAGTTGGAAAGCCTGGCCCGGAAAATCGCCCGGCGGAAAGAGAAAGGAAGTTGAGTATGTGGAACGTTAATCTCGAAATCCTCGGTCATCTCATGGATGCATCGGTCCGTGTGTTGGGCCTCGCTTTGGTCGCTTGCATGGCGCTTGCGATTCTGCGCACGCGTCACGCCGCGGCGCGCCACGCGGTGTGGTCGGCTGTCTTGGCTGGAATGCTCGCGCTGCCCGTGCTGGCCCCGCTGCTTCCTCCGCTCGCGGTAAGGCTGTGGCAGCGCCCCACTTCGACGAGCACCCTGATTCTCCGAAACCTGCAAACTTCGCACCCGACTTCTCGTGTCGCACCATCGAGGCGCCCACCCATGCCGGTAATTCCAACTTGGCCCACGGTGCTCGTGGGTATCTATCTGGCTGGCGTCGCCGCATCGCTGACTCGGATGTTCTTGGCCTGGCGCACCTGCCGCCGCCTTGTCGGGCACTCCGAACTCATCAGCGACCCAAACGCTAAGGATCTTCTAGCCGAGCTTGCCGCCGCGCAAGGGATGTCGTGGCCCCTGCCACAGCTCCGCTTTTCTAATTCCGTGATCGTGCCCATGACCGTCGGCTTCAGCGAGCCGGCCATCCTTCTTCCCGCCAATTGGCAGAGTTGGGACGCCTGGAAGCTGCGCGCCGTCCTCGCGCACGAACTCGCCCACATCCGCCGTTCCGACTGGCTCGTAACCGTGGCCGCGTCGGTGAACCGAAGCCTGTTCTGGTTCCATCCGCTGGCCTGGTGGCTGGAACGGCGCTTGTCCGCTTTGGCTGAGCAGGCCAGCGACGATGCGGCTCTCGGTTGCGTGAGTGATGCTCCGCGGTACGCGAGTACAGTTCTTGACTTCGCCGCGACCCTCCAGTCAGGGCGCCGGTTGACGTACGGCGTCGCCATGGCGCGAACCGCGAAAGTAAGCCGCCGCATTGACCGCATTCTCGCGTTGCGCCAGCCCGGCCCTTGGGTCGTGAGGAGACCTACGTGGATCGCGATCGCCGCTTGTGCATTGCCGCTGGTGTATAGCGCCGCGGCATTACAAGTGACACAAACTCCTGACCAGCCTGGCGTCCATCCCGGTATCGCACAGTTGTTGACCGAAGGCAGCAAGCTGTCAGCGGCCGAAGCGCAACAGCTCGAAGATCAGGTTGCGCGCGACCCGGAAGACCTCACAGCACGCGGCAAGCTGATCGCGTACTACTTTTCCACCGTTCCGCAACAACGGCAACCCCGGTTGGATCATGTTTACTGGCTCATCCAACACCACCCAGAATCGGACATTACCCGATATTTCTCGATGGTCTTCAGGTTTTCGCCTTCGGATGAAGAGTACGCAAAAAACCTCTGGTCGGAGCAGGTGGCGTTACATCCCAATGACGCGCGCGTTCTGGCCAATGCCGCGGAATTTCTTGGCCGCGGGAATGGATTTGTGGAAAGGGACCTGCTGGAGCGAGCGCGCCAAGCCGATCCTTCAAACCCCGAGTGGCTGAAACGCTTGGCGGATCTTTTTTCCAGGGCAATTTCGCATTCGTTTTTGGAACAAATGCCCGTTGTTCCGCACGTAGAGCCCAGCTTCACTGAGGCGGCGAAGGCCGACATGGAGTCTTCAAGTGATGCTGGCCTTGTTGGAACGGTCGGGGAGTTCTTGGCGAGTGGAAGCGCCGGCGGGGGCCCTGCCGGTCAGGATCAGAGGGACTTCGCCAAGCGCCTGCTCGACCGCGCGCAATCGCTTGACCCCAATAACCCCGAGTGGCCCGCAGCTTCAGCGCGGCTCCAGGCAGCTCACGAACATTCGGCCGCGATACCTCCTGCCGACAATTCGAAGAAAGTTCAGCGGATTCGTGTGGGATCGCAGGTTCAGCAAAGCAATCTCATTCAGCAGGTGCATCCCGTCTATCCGCCGCTCGCCCGGCAAGCTCGCATCCAGGGCGTTGTGCGGTTCAACGTAATCATCGGGAAGGATGGCCATGTCGGCAACATCGCAGTGATCAGCGGCCACCCGCTGTTAATCACAGCCGCCCAAGACGCTGTCAAACAATGGGTCTACCGGCCCACTTTGCTGAATGGCGAACCGGTGGAAGTTGCCACCGTCGTCGAAGTTCAGTTCATGTTGCCACCGGAGAGCTAGTCGAGCGGAAATAACTCTCCCTGACGCTCGTCTTCCCACATCTCCGGGCGGTACTCGACCGGCGCTGACGCGAGGCCATACCGCTCACGGATCTTGCGGACTCGCGCGCGCAGCTCTTCCGTGTACGACCCGCGCAGGTACGGACTTTTCTTGTAGCGTTCCTCATAGCGCCGGACAAGGTGCGGGAACCGCTCGCTCAGAAACGGGAAGAATACCTTCTGCGCCGATGGCATTAGGAACAGCACGCCACCGCCGAAATACTGCGCGCCCGCGTCTTTCGCCGCTTTGGCAAGACGGTCGAGATCGCGCTCGCGATCGGTAATCAATGGCAGAATCGGATTCGGAAACACGCCCACGCAAATCCCAGCTTCCGCCAGCTTCCGGACGGTAGCAAGGCGCAGATCCGGCCGTGGCGCGCGGGGCTCGAGCATCCGTGCCAGATCCGTCTTGAGCGTTGTGATGGTGATGTTCACGTCCAGCACGTTGGCTCGCGAGATCTCTGTTAGCAAGTCGATATCGCGTTGAATCAGGTCGGACTTCGTGGTGATCGAAAGGTGCCAGCCCCGCTCCTGGCGAAAAACCTCGAGGATCGATCGCGTCCGTCCAAACCGCCGCTCAGCGGGTTGATATGGATCGGTGGCCGTCCCGATGGCGATCGCCTCGCGCTTCTTGGTCTTGCGCAGTTCGCTTTTCAGAATCTCCGCGGTTGCGGCTTTCGCATAAATGCGGTTTTCGAATTCCAGAACATCGCGCTCCATGAACTCGTGCGTATATCGCGCGTAACAGTATTTACATCCAAACTCGCAGCCGCGGTACGGATTGATGGTCCACGTGAACGGCATGCCCGGCTTACACCGGTTCAGCACGCTGCGAGCGGCGATCTCCAGATATTCAACCTGGCTCTTGGATTCCAGCCGTTCGCTCTCGCTCGCCAGCTTCGCAATACCAACCAAACGCGGAGCCGGTTCGATGTCGAACAACATAAGGTCTATTTTCGCCTTTTCTTCGCCACTGCGCAAGATAGAATCGGGTTTGCGCTTCCTCCTTTTGTGCCTCGCGGCCTTACCTGCTTTCGCTCAGGGCAATTACGAAATCCAGGTCTATGGCGCCGATACCGTAGAACCAGGCAGCACCATGGTGGAACTCCATAACAACTTCACTGTCGAGGGCAGCAAAAGCACCGCCGACGGCACCTATCCCACCGAGCACCAGTGGCACGAAACCATCGAGATTACTCATGGGTTTACCGACTGGTTCGAAACCGGCTTTTACATCTTCACCAGCGCCGCGCCCGGCCAGGGCTGGCAATGGGTCGGCGACCATATCCGCCCCCGAGTTCGCGTTCCCGAGAAGTGGAGATGGCCGGTCGGCGTGAGCCTTTCGACGGAAATTGGGTACCAGCGCCGCATCTTCTCCGCCGATACCTGGACGTGGGAAATCCGCCCTATCGTCGATCAGAAGAAAGGGCGCTGGTACTGGGCTCTCAACCCTGCGCTGGAACGCTCGTTTCATGGTCCGAGCATCAACCAGGGCGTGGCGTTTTCGCCCAACGTGAAGCTCAGCTATGACTTCACGCCCAAGATCTCGGGCGGCTTCGAATATTACGGCGCCATCGGCCCGGTCACCGGCTTTGACGCTCTGCGCCAGCAAGAGCAGCAGATCTTCCCCTCGATCGACTTGAACCTCTCACCCGACTGGGAGTTCAACTTCGGAGTGGGCGTCGGCATGACTCACAACACCGACCACCTGCTGATCAAGATGATTCTGGGGCGCAGGTTCAAACCAAGGGGATCAAATTAGAGCATTGCTTTTGAGAACCACGGTGGCGGCCAACACGCGGATCCAGCTACTAGCTGAGTTTTCCAGTCCACCATGGAGAGTCGCTATTTGGTCTTTTGAGACTCCGAGGCCGCGCAGAACTGCATTCAGAGCATCAATGCCTTCCACCACACGCCCAGCCGATGGCGCGACCGTCTGGCCCACTGGGCGAAACACGATGCGAAAGGGACCACCGGGACCCTTACCCTCGCGCGTAACGTCCAGGTCTCCGTACAGGGCTTCCTCGGTCGGGTTGTCGGATGCCACCGGAAGATTGTAACAGAGGCCCACTCATTCCGCCTCGTACTTCTTCAATATCTCCGTCCACAACCCCTGCGCCTTCAGAATCAACTCGATGACCTCACGCACCGCTCCCTGGCCGCCGGGCTGGGCGGTCACGTAGCGCGCCTGCTGTTTTACCTCTGGCCGGGCGTTGGCCGTGGCCACGGGCAAACCCACGCGGCGCATGACCACCACGTCAGTGAGATCATCGCCGATGTAAGCCACCTCGCTCGCATCGACCTTGGCATCGCTCAGGATTTCCTCGAAAATCGGAATCTTTTCGATGTGGCCCTGGTACACATAGCTGAACTTGGTTTGCTTGGCGCGCTCTACAGTGGCAGGAGAAACCCGCCCGCTGATGAGGCCGGTCTTGATGCCTTTCCAGCTCAGCCACTGCAAAGCGATGCCGTCCTGCGAATCGAAGCCTTTGGTTTCGACCATGTTGCCGTCGGGTCCCGGCACGTTGTACAGGCGGCCGTCGGTCATGACGCCATCCACGTCCATCAATAGCAGTTTGATTCTCGAAGCGAGCTGGTTCACATCGGCGGGCAATGGCAAGTCTCCTTCTTGGCGAATCTACCAGATTACCTGCACAGGATACCGCGTGACCTCTGGATCAGCGGTAATGAGCGGCAGGTTTTCAACCTGAGCCTGGGCAATCAACAGACGATCGAACGGATCTTTATGAATCGCCGGCAAGGAGCCGACGCGAAGTACATGCGCCAGTTGAATCGGAAGCGGAGAGAGGCGGTTTCGCCGGATTTCGCGCTCCAGAAACCGGTCCGGGCCGCCTCGAAGATGTAGCTTTCCTGCACCCGCCTTAAGAACGATCTCCCACATGCTGGCTGCGCTTAAGAACACCTGGTTGGCTCCATCGGCGATTGCCGCGCGCGCAGCCTCCGAGAGGCGCCGGTCATCGGTCACCATCCAAAGGAATGCGTGTGTGTCGAGAATCGCATTCACCGGTAAAACTCTTCAAAACCTGGAACGGGCGAATCGAAATCCTTGCCTATCCTGACCTTGCCCTTGGCGGTGCCAAAGCGGCGAGGCTCCACTTTCCGTTCGATGCGGGTAAGCCGCGCCACCGGCTTGCCGGCCCTGGCGATGAGGATTTCTTCCCCTTCCTGGACCTGCGAAACCAGGCGGGAGAGTTGCGTCTTCGCCTCGTGCATGTTGACGGTTAGAGGCATGCTTTAGTGTATCTAGTCCGATGGACTAAGTCTACTTAGCTAAGGATGTGACCATCGCAGGCTGTTAGCGGAACATCGATCGACAGATGTAGCGCAGGGACACGCGCCGTTTGCGGGTACCTGCGGCTCTGAGGCAGGCACGTGAGAAATGCCGCGGGTATCCCGCCAACCCCGCGGTATCCCCGCGCTACTAGGGATGGGTGTTTCCTTCGGAACAGTGTCGCCAGTGACAAGACCGCCACCGAAATCAACGCACTTTTAGCGCACTACCTTGGACTGAACCCCTAAAGTGAGACACTCGCAATTGACACACTTTGCAGGGAAAGGAGCTGCGAGTGTCCATGACGCGAAAGGGAAAGCATCCGTTAGAGTTCCGCCAGATGGCGGTGGAACGGATGAAGCGCTGCGAGAACATCGTGGCACTGGCGGAGGAGTTGGGGGTCTCTCGACGGTTGCTGTATGGCTGGCGCGATCAACTGGATCCAATCGAGGATAGACCAGAGCCACCGGAGAGTCCGCGCGAATCCACGCTCCGCAAGGAGAACCACCAACTAAAACGGGTGTTGGCGGAGAAGACTCTGGAGGTGGATTTTTTCAAGGGTGCCTTGCAAAAAATCGAGGCTCGACGCCAGAAGAGCGACGACTCTGGCGCGAGGGCGTCTACGACCAGATCCGGGGAGTGATGTCGATGCAAGGCAGCTTGAGTATCGAGCGGATGTGTTACCTGGGGCAGGTTAGCTGCGCGGGATTCTACCGGTCTCTGGCCGAGCAGATGCCGGTGGAAGAGGAAATGGAGGTGCGTTCGGCGATCCAGCGGATCGCTGTCGAACACCGGCGGCGCTACGGGTATCGAAGAATCACGGCGGAACTGCGTCGGTGCGGGATGCTAGTGAACCACAAGCGCGTGGCGCGGATCATGCGTGAGGACAACTTGCTGGCGGTGCAGCCGCGGGCCTTCGTGGTGACGACGGACTCCCATCACCAGTTGGAGGTCTACCTCAACCTGGCGAGCCGAATGAAACTAACGGGCATCAACCAGCTTTGGGTGGCCGACATCACTTACATTCGGCTGCATCGCGAGTTCGTCTACCTAGCCGTGATTCTCGATTCCTTTTCCCGCAAGGTGGTTGGCTGGGAGCTGGATCGAACGCTGGCCACCCGGCTGCCGTTGGCAGCGCTAGAGTGCGCGATTGCGGAGCGAAAGCCGCCGCCCGGTCTGGTGCACCACTCGGACCGCGGTGTGCAGTATGCGTCTGAAGATTACGTGACGATCCTGCGGAAGCACCAAATGATTCCGAGCATGAGCCGGCCAGCGAACCCTTACGACAATGCCAGTTGTGAGAGCTTCATGAAAACGCTCAAGCGAGAGGAAATCCACGCCCACGAGTATCGCGATCTCGATGACCTGCGCACTCACATCCAGGCGTTCATCGAGCAATACTACAATCGTCTCCGGTTGCATTCGGCCTTGGGCTACCAGCCACCGGAGGAGTTCGAGCAAGCGGCAAGTTCCGCAACAGCTTCGCAAGGAGCGACCCTGAGTTTTTTCAGGCATGCGGAGATCTTTCGATCCGATGTGGGTTTCTTGATTGACGGGGGACCGACCGAAGCCGGTTCCCCGGACCATCGTCTCGATGAGTCTCCGGCCGGCTATTCCTTGGCGGGTTGGTCTCCACCAGAGCCCGCCTCCGCTTCACCAGCCGAGGCTATTTTGAAGGAGAAGAGGCCGTTTGAGTAGCAAAATTCATTAAATGACCCAAAACCCGAAAATGAGACAGCCGGAAAGTTGAGACGGGCAGCCGGATGTGATCCTCTGGACGGAAGCAGAAGGAGGAGGAATGCCGAGGAAAAGTCACAGCGAAGAGCAGATCATCTACGCCTTGCGGCAGGCCGAATCTGGCAAGAAGGCCAGCGAGATATGCCGGGAGATGGGCGTGTCGCCGCAGGCATTCTACCGTTGGAAGCGACGATATGCAGGTCTTGGTTTGAACGAACTGCGCGAGCTGCGCCAGTTACGCGAAGAGAATCGGAAGTTGAAGACTTTGGTGGCGGACCTGACGTTGGACAAGCACATTCTGCAGGAAGTGCTATCAAAAAAGGCCTGAAGCCCGCGGCGCGGCGCGAACTGGTACGCAGGGTCCGCCAGGCGTATCAGCTCAGCGAAAATCGCGCCTGCGGGCTGATCGGCATCACGCGTTGGATCAACCGGTACCAGAGCCGGCGCGATCGGCAGGAGGAACTGCGCATCCGTTTACGGGATCTGGCGGGTAGCCGGGTTCGATACGGATATCGCCGGCTCACGGTTCTGCTGCGGCGCGAGGGCTGGAAGGTGAATACGAAGCGGGTGTATCGGCTATATCGGGAAGAGGGTCTGCAGATACAAAGAGTGAAACGTGTGAAACGCGCCGCCCATGTGCGCGTTCCGTTGAGCGGAGCGACTCGGCCGAATCAACGCTGGAGCATGGATTTTGTGAGCGATCGGTTGGCGGACGGCCGCTGGTTCCGCATTCTCACCGTGATCGATCAGTACACACGCGAGTGCCTTTGCGCGTATGCGGATCGTTCACAGACGGGCGAAAAAGTCGTCGAGCGAATGAAGCATCTGGTGGCAACGCGGGGCGTCCCCGATTCGATCACGACGGACAACGGCGGCGAATTCGCCGGCCAAGCCATGGACGCCTGGGCCCACAATGCTGGGGTGAAGCTCGACTTCATCCGGCCCGGCCGCCCAGTTCAGAACGGCTACATCGAGAGTTTCAACGGCCGGCTGCGGGACGAATGTTTAAATGGGGAAATCTTTTTCCATCTCGCCGATGCTCGAGAAAAACTGGAACACTGGCGCCGCGACTACAATCAAAAACGCCCGCACAGCGCTCTGGACGATTGTACGCCGGAAGAGTTCGCCCGGACCGTCGGGTGCCGGCCCTTCGCCCTGCCCATGGTGGGTAAAGCAGATCCACGGTCGCGTCAAGGGTTCGCGGCCGCCGGGCAAAAACCGCCCGCCCTTGACACGCCCGCGGATCTGCCTTCGGATCCTAAAATCAGGGCGAAGGGCCTTTCTGAACGGCTGGGTTTGATTGAGAGGCTCAATTGAGTTACTTTAGGCTACGGAACGCCCGAATGACAGGGCTTTGGACCACCTCCACGGGCTGGGTCTCAACTTACCTCCTGTCTCATTTCTGGGGGCGGGTCAAAATGGCAGGTGTGTCAATCGCGGATTGTCTCAGCGGAGGGGTTCAGTCCAACCTTAAGGATGGCGTGACCATCGCAGGCTGTTAGAATCGTCACTGTGATCGCGCGCGTATTGCAGACGATCGAACGCTTCCGCATGTTTCAGACCGGCCAACGTGTGGGCGTGGCCGTGTCGGGTGGCGCGGATTCGGTGTGTCTGCTGCACGTGTTGTTCGAGTTGGCGCCGCGATGGAATCTCCACCTGCATGTGATGCACGTCAATCATCGGTTGCGCGGTGAAGAGTCGTGCGAGGACGCCCGTTTCGTCGAACAACTCGCGGCCCAGCTCGGCCTTGCCTTCTCACAGGCGCAGGTGGATGTTGCCGCTCTCGCACGGGAGCACGGGGAAAACCTGGAGGAAGCCGCCCGCAACGAACGTCGCCGATTTTTCGGCGAATTTCTCCGCTCCGGCCAATTGGATCGTGTCGCGCTAGGGCATACGCGTTCCGACCAGGCGGAGACCGTGCTGTTCCGCTTTCTCCGCGGCTCGGGTAGCGCGGGTCTGGCCGGTATTCGCCCTGTTACCACGGAAGGGTTTGTACGGCCATTGATCGGCGTGGAGCGCGGCGAGATCGAGCAATTTCTCCGCGATCGCAATATCGCCTGGCGGCAGGACTCCAGCAACGCCTGCCTGGATTTCGCCCGCAATCGCATCCGCCACGAACTGTTGCCGATGCTCCAGCGCGAATGGAATCCTGCCATCAGCGAAATGCTGGCGCAAACCGCCGATTGGGCGCTGGAGGAAGAATCGTACTGGGAAGCCGAAATCGATCGTCTAGCGGGCGAATTCCTCATTACAAAAGCGCCAGTTGTTCTCGTCCGGACGGATACATTGCGGGATCTACCCTCCGCCGCGGCACGACGGCTGCTGCGACGGGCTATCGAGACTGTGAAGGGCGACCTGCGAGCCATCGATTTCGCCCACGTCGCCGCAGTGCTCAATTTGGCGTCGCAGCCGGAAGGCGATGGCAGACTTCAAGTTCCGGGAGTGGATGTTTACCGCTCATTTGAGTGGCTTCGCCTCGCGCCGCCGGGCCTGGACAATCTGGAAAATCGCAATTTCCGGCTGCCCGTTTCTATTCCCGGCCGGATACCACTTCCCGGCGGGAGCACTAGTATCCTTTTGGAACTAATTGAAAATAAGCCTGTAACCGAATTGTGCGATTCCAGATATAATAAAATTGTGCATTATTTGAACTGGGACCGGATTTCCGGTGCACTGGAAGTGCGCAATTGGAGGCCGGGAGACCAGTATAGGCCGGCGGACCGCTCGGGGGAAGAGAAGATCAAGGCGCTGTTCCAGCAAGCTCGCATCCCGTTGTGGGAACGGCGGAGTTGGCCGGTCATGACCAGCGCGGAAAAGATCGTTTGGGCGCGCCAGTTTGGGCCAGCGGCCAGTCTGGCAGCGACTCCGGAAAGCCGTGTCCTCCTGAAAGTTCAGGAGATCCCGGCGTGAATGCTGGAATCAATCTTCATGCGGAATACGTCTATACGGGTAGTTCCGCTTGTTTCACAGGCAGGGAGGTAGCGTGAATTCCAATATCAAGACAGCGATTTTCTGGGTGGTGTTGATCTGCGTCGCGGTTCTGTTGTGGCAAGTGGTGAGATCCGGAAAGGGACGTGCGGATCGCCAGATCACCTTCAGCCAGTTCCTTGCCGATGTGGAAGCGGGAAACATCAAACAGGTTACGTTCCGGGGCACGGAGGTGCGAGGCGAGTTTACCAACGCGCCGGAAGCGTTCCACACGCAATCCCCTTTGAACTACCCCGATCTCTACAAGATCCTTCAGGAAAAGAAAGTCACGATGGACTTCCAGGAGTCGAACTCCAATGGCTGGATCTCGCTCCTGGTGAATGCCTCGCCGTTCATACTGTTGCTGGCGTTTTGGATTTTCATGATGCGCCAGATGCAAAGCGGCGGGAACAAGGCCCTGAGCTTCGGCAAGAGCCGGGCACGCCTGCATTCCACTCAACAGAAGAAAGTGACGTTCAAAGACGTCGCGGGAGTTGAAGAGGCTAAGGAGGAGTTGCAGGAGATCATCGAATTCCTGCGCGAGCCACAGAAATTCCAGAAACTCGGTGGGCGCATTCCCAAAGGCGTGCTGCTGATCGGGTCTCCTGGTACGGGCAAAACGCTTCTGGCGCGCGCCATCGCCGGCGAAGCCAGCGTGCCGTTCTTCTCGATTTCCGGTTCGGATTTCGTCGAGATGTTCGTGGGCGTGGGCGCGAGCCGCGTGCGCGATCTGTTCGAGCAGGGCAAGAAGAACGCCCCCTGCATCATTTTCATCGATGAAATCGACGCCGTGGGCCGCCATCGCGGCGCGGGCCTGGGCGGCGGGCACGACGAGCGTGAGCAGACCCTCAACCAGTTGCTGGTGGAGATGGATGGTTTTGAGTCGAACGAAGGCGTAATTCTGGTGGCCGCAACCAACCGGCCGGACGTCTTGGATCCGGCACTACTGCGGCCGGGGCGCTTCGATCGCCGTGTAGTTGTGGGCCGCCCGGACGTGGGTGGGCGCGAAGCCATCCTGAAAGTGCACACCAAGAAAATTCCACTAGGGGACGATGTCGATCTCTCGGTTCTGGCGCGTGGAACGCCGGGCTTGGCCGGGGCCGACCTTGCCAACCTGGTGAACGAATCCGCGTTGAATGCAGCCCGTCAGAATCGCAAAGTCGTCATGATGATCGACTTCGAGCTCGCGAAGGATAAAGTCCTCATGGGCGCCGAGCGGAAGTCCATGATTCTGAGCGATGCCGAGAAGAAGAACACGGCTTATCACGAAGCCGGCCACGCACTGGTGGCGGCGGTATTGCCTTTTGCCGATCCGCTACACAAGGTCTCGATCATCCCGCGCGGCATGGCACTGGGCGTGACCATGCAATTGCCCATCGACGATAAACATTCGTACAGCAGGGATTACCTCAACGATCAGTTGGCTATTCTGATGGGCGGCCGCATTGCCGAAGAGCTGTACATGCAGCACGTGACCACCGGCGCAGGCAATGACATCGAGCGTGCCACCGACCTCGCGCGCAAGATGGTCTGCGAATGGGGCATGAGCGAACTGGGTCCGCTCAGCTTCGGCAAGAAAGAAGAGCAGATCTTCCTGGGGCGCGAAATCGCGCAGCATCGCGACTACAGCGAAGACACCGCGATCAAGATCGACGAGCAGGTGAAGAAACTGGTGCAGATGGGCTACGACCGGGCGCGCAAGGTGATCGAGGACAAGTCCGATGCACTGGTTCGCGTCGCCGAAGCGCTGCTGGAGCGCGAGGTGCTCGACGGTCATGAAGTGAAGCAGATCATCGACGGCATCCCACTCGCCCCGCGGGCCGTGAAGGCCAAGGATTCCGAGGACCACACGCAGCAGGTGTTGCGGCCAGAGGGCGGGCGGCGTGTGCCGGGCCTATCCGAGGGCGAGCGTCCGGCGCCGGCCTAGAAGCAGGTTTCAGGCGCCAGGTTCCAGGTGTCAGGGAAAGTCGATGCGCTTCTTCTGATTGCATTTGGCGGGCCGGAACAGCCCGCCGATGTCCTTCCCTTTCTCGAGAATGTGCTGCGGGGACGAAATGTGCCGCGCGAGCGCATGCTCGAGGTCGCTGAACACTACTATCATTTCGGCGGTGTCAGTCCCATCAACGGCCAGATGCGCGAGCTGGTTCCGCTCGTTGAGGCTGAATTGCGCGAGCACGGGCCACGGCTGCCGGTCTATTGGGGGAATCGTAACTGGCATCCTATGCTGGCCGATACCGTCCGCAAGATGCGCGACGACGGCGTGAAGCACGCGCTGGCGTTTGTGATGTCGGCGTACAGCTCGTACTCCGGGTGCCGTCAATATCTGGACGATATTGCGCGAGCTCGCGAGGCCGTTGGGCCGGGCGCGCCGGAGATCGAAAAGCTACGCCTGTTTTTCAATCACCCAGGATTCATCGAGCCGATGACGGAGCACGTGCGCAACGCGCTCCGGCAGCTTCCCTCCGCGGCGTTAGTTTACACCGCGCACAGTGTTCCGCTTTCCATGGCGGCGAGTTCCCGGTATGAGGTGCAATTGCAGGAGGCTTGCCGTCTGGTGTCGGAGCGCGTGGGGCGCGACGAATGGCGACTGGTGTATCAGAGCCGCAGCGGACCGCCCTCTCAGCCGTGGCTCGGTCCGGATATCGGTGACTGCCTGCGCGAACTGCACGCTGGTGGTGTGCGCGAGGTGGTGATCGCACCCGTCGGGTTCATCTCCGACCATATGGAAGTGCTGTACGATCTCGATACCGAAGCGCGCGGGCTATGCGAAGAGTTGGGCATGACCCTGGTGCGCGCGGCAACCGTCGGGAATCATCCGGCGTTCGTCAGCATGATTGCCGAGCTCGCGCGCGAGCGCGTGGGAGAGGCGGCACCGCGTTGGCTTGGAAGTCTGGGCGCAAGCGCGGATGTCTGCCAGCCAGACTGCTGCGCTCCACCCAAAACCGTGAGGAAGTGAAAGACTGGCCTTATTTCTTAAACAACGCGTCGAACGCGGTGCGGGCGTCGCTGGAGTTGCGCGAGCCCTGAGAGTTGTTGTTGACGGGAGTGACGGTAGGCGGCGGGGCGGCTGGTGAGGAGTCGCGGGCTACGGTGACTCGCGGCGCGAACAGCGTGCATTCGTTGGCCTTGTCCTTCACGGGAATGCGCACGGGAATCGGTTTCAGGCATTGAAAACGTGTCGACGGCTCGAAATGCGCGCACTGCTTACAGCAGTGCAGGGCGGCGGCGCACTTTGGACAGTTGCCGTTGAAGTCGGTTCCATTGGGAAGTTGCGTAGCGCAGTTGTAGCACCGGGACGCGGTCACAGACTGGACCAGGCGGGGGAGCCGCGGGCCGGTTACATCGATGGGGGGACGCGGGCCCTGTGGCTGTCTGGGCCGATCGTCGCCGTTGCGTTCGGAACGAGGTTCCGGACGGTTGGTATCCTGGTAGCCCCGCTGACGGTACTTGCGATCACTATCCATGGGGAAATTGAGTTTTGCTCCTTGAGGCTGCTTGCTGGGCGCGTTCTTTACGCTAAATCACCCGGGTGTTTCAGAAACTTTTCGACCACCGCGTCGGCCGTTCGATATGTGAGAGCTACCGCAGTCAACGTAGGGTTACCGGAGGGGTTCTGCGGGAAGGCCGAGGCGCCAAGCACAAACAGGTTCGCAACCCGCCAATGCTGCAAGTACCTATTTACCACAGATTGGGTCTCGTTTGCACCTACAATCGTACCACCCTGTACGTGAGTGCCCTGGTACCTGGTGGCATCATAGCGTTTCAGGCCGGTAAATGGGGCGGTTTCGACGGCCCCCAGGGCCTTGGCGATTTCGAGGGCGCGGGGGGTGATATAGTCGACCAGCCGCCGTTCGTTTTCGTGCCAATCCAGCGTCATACGCAGCAGCGGGTCGCCCCAGCGGTCCTTATAAACTGTGTCTAAATCCATATAGTTAGCGCGATACGCCAGGTGCTCGCCATAGAACCGAACCGAGCCCGTGCGGTCGTAAAAGTTCAGCGCCGCCTTCTTCCATTCTGAACCCCAGTTAGGCCCGTGGACGCTGGGCGGCAAGGCGCCGAAATTGGCAATCGGCCGCGTTCCGTAGCAAACCGTATATAAAGCGCCACCGGTCACGAAGTCCAGGTGGGAGTGGTCCAAGGCGTCAAAATCCCCAATGGCAACGCCTGCCGAGCCCGCGCCCATGAAGCTGTTTAGTGGCTTGTCGAAGAAGACTGTGGCGGCGGGAACCGTGACTTGATGCGTCAGGTTGGAACCGAGGGTGCCGCGGCCGGTGTCGGGATCGTATGGCTCGCCAATTCGGGAGAGCAGAAGCAAACGCGTGTTGTTCAAAGTCCAGGACGCCAGGAACACCAGACCAGCAGGCTGAAGACACTCTTCGCCGCGGGCATCGGCATATTGGACACCCTGTGCCAGCCGTCCCTCGACCACGATGCGCCGCACCCAGGCGCCCGTCCGCAACTCGAAATTGGGGTGGTGTGCCAGGATCGGCATCAGCGTATTGGTGGGCTGGGCTTTGGCGCCAACCATGCAGCCGAAGCGCTCGCAGTAACCGCAGAAGGAGCAGCCGGCGCGGCGGACGCCATCGGGATTGGTATAGGGCACGCTGGTGGTGGCGGCGGGCAGCGGAAAAGGGTGATAGCCGAGCGTTTGCGCGGCCTCGCGAAACAAAGCCGCGAGATGCGGCATTTTCATGGGCGGCGTGGGGTATTCGGACTGTCGCGGACCTTCGAAAACGTTGCCGCCATCGATCCTGCGACCGTTCAGATTTCCCGCTTTTCCGGAGATTCCCATCAAGCGTTCGGCGCGCTCGTAGTAAGGCTCGAGGTCGCCGTAGGTGATGGGCCAGTCGCGAACCGTGCAATCTTCCGGCAGCCGGCTGTGGCCGTACTTTTCGACAATGTGGGAGAGACGGCGAAAATCGTGCGGGTAGTAGCGGTACGAAATGCCGCTCCAATGCTCGCCCGAGCCCCCCACACCGGTTCCAGGAAGAAATGAGCCGTACTGGCGGACGGGGAGCGCGCGATCGCGCGGTGCGTGCCGAAAGGTCACCGTCTCGTCGCGGATGGGCTGCATCATACGTAGACGAACAGCGTAGTCGAGCTCATCCATGTTGTCGAGATAATCGCGCGTCTCGCGCGGGCCACCGCGTTCGAGCACGAGAATCTTCAGTCCGGTGCGTGTGGCGAGCTCCTTCGCCATGGTCAGGCCGGTCCAGCCTGCGCCGATGATGGCGACATCGACCGCCGGAAGTTTCTTCACGGTTCAGTGTCCTCTCCAGGGCGGACGGGATGGCCGAGAATCTGAGCAAGGCTTGAGGGCTTGGGCCGGAACGGGGTGCCGTAGTGCTGGTCGATATCATCGAAATAGCTCATGTGCGGGCCAGGGAAACCGATGAGCTGCCAGCCGATCAAGTCTCTATTGCCGCCGTGCATGGGGTCGCAAAATATGCCTTCGATGGTGTGGGTGCGGAGGAGCGAGAAAAACGGCGTGTGCTCGATCTGGTGCAGTTTTGCATCCTGTTCGGCAGATGTCAGAAGGTGAAAACGGCCCAGAGTTTTCAGTCCTGCCCGGTAGAGCTCGCGCGGGGTTTCCTTTCCTTGCCAACCCTGCTCGGGGACGCCTTGCTCAAACGGCGGTTGCGTGTAGCGGTATTGGTCGCGGCCATAAGCGGAGGCGAGCTGGCGATCAATATAGATAACGACGCCGGCTTCGTTCGCGCCTGGGCCGGATGCATCGCTGGGAAAGATGCGCGCGGCTGCGGCGGCTATAGTGAGAGCTTCCTCTTCGGTGAAGAAGCGGAGCGGGAGTTTGAGCGTGCCGGCTTGCGCGTGAACGCGAAAAGGTCTGCGATCGAGGGTGTAGACGAGCAGGCCGCCGAGGGTGGTAGCCGAGAGATTTAAGAAATGGCGGCGGGAGCGGCGGGACATAAGTGAAAAGCTATTCTAATCGTTCAGCGCGCGACTGAGCAGGTCATCGACGCCCAGTTGAGGCGCCCATTTCCGCAGATACTCCAGATCAAGGCGAGCACCCTGCATTTTGACGATACCGAGAACGTCCCGCCACTGCTGGTCTGAGACTTCACCTCCCGACCTGTGCCAGACGAGCTTGGAGAGAATGGAATCTTCCGCGCTGGCTACCTGAAATCGGACTTCCTCGTTCTCGACGGGAAATCTTCCGGGCTGCCGCCGGGCAAACTGAGCTTGCGTGTAGGCATCAGAAGGTGCGGGAAACAGGTCGAACTTGTAGGCAGTCGCATAGTGGATCACATTGAACGCCCGCTTGCCGAGGATGGCTTCCCGCATCATGCCCGCATCCGCGTAAAAGTCTTTGGAAAGGGCGGCGGTAAGTGGGGCCACATGGCTCTCGCGCATATCCACCAACACATCGATATCCCGAGTCGCCCGTGCCACCCCGTGCACGGAGCTAGCCACTGAGCCGCTGACGAGGTAAGGAATGTCCAAGCGATCCAATGCGGCTAACAGCTCTTCAAACGCCCGCGCCGGTGTCACGGAGTTGAGTGGCCTGGGTCCCAGCCGTAGACACGCATCATGGTACCGGGGTCATGAAACCGCGCGGCAGTTCTCAGGAACACTTCTCGTTCCCCGGCCTGCGGGTACATTTTGCGCACTCCGCACTCTGCCAGCCCCCACAGCATTTCGTTCATTTGAAAGACAGCGGTCATCTTCTCGGCCACAGTCATTCGCCGCTGAAGAGAAAGAAATACCTCGAGAGCCCGAGGATCGGTATCCCGGTAATAGTCGGCGAACCGCTGCATGGCTGTCCCTACAGAATATACCGGCTCAGATCCTGATCTTTGACGATGTCGGCGAGTTGCTTGCGCACGAAGGCGGCGTCCACTTTCACGGTTTTCTTTTTCAGGTCGGGGCCGGCGAAGGAGATTTCTTCGAGAACTTTCTCCATGATGGTGTGGAGGCGGCGCGCGCCGATGTTCTCGGAGCTTTGGTTCACTTGCGCGGCAAAGCGGGCGACTTCTTCGAGCGCGTCATCGGTCAATACGAGCTTGATGCCCTCGGTTTCGAGCAAAGCTTCGTATTGCTTCGTCAGTGCGTTCTTGGGTTCTTTGAGGATACGGACGAAATCCTCGATGGAGAGGGATTTAAGCTCGACGCGGATGGGGAAGCGGCCCTGCAACTCGGGGATCATGTCGCTGGGCTTGGAAACGTGAAACGCTCCGGCGGCGACGAACAGGATGTGGTCAGTGCGCACGAAGCCGTGGCGCGTATTGACGGTGGTGCCTTCGACGATGGGCAGAATATCGCGCTGCACGCCTTCGCGGCTGACGTCGGGGCCGTGACCGGTTTCCCGGCCGGCGATCTTATCGATCTCATCCAGGAAGATGATGCCGTTCGATTCCACGCGCTCCAGAGCGACGCGCGTCACCTGGTCCATATCGATAAGCTTCTGCTCCTCCTCCTGGACCAGGTAATCGATGGCTTCGCTCACCCGCATCTTGCGGCGGCGGGTCCGCTGGCCGAATAAGTTAGGCAGAACGTCTTTGAGGTTGATGCCCATCTCCTCAATGCCGGCGGAAGTAGCGACCTCCAGCGTCGCCCCACGCTCCTTCACTTCCAGTTCGACGATGCGGTCGTCCAGCTTGCCATCGCGCAGGCGCTCGCGGAGCTTTTCGCGCGTTCGGTCGGCGCTCTCGCTGGCTTCAGGCTGAGGCGGCATGAGCAGATCGAGCAGGCGCTCCTCGGCGTTACCTTCGGCGCGGTCGGCGACTTCCTCGAGGCGCTCCTCGCGCACCATGTCGATGGCGATATCCACCAGATCGCGGATCATCGATTCGACATCGCGGCCCACGTAGCCGACTTCCGTGAACTTGCTGGCTTCGACTTTCAGAAACGGCGAATTGGAAAGCTTCGCGAGGCGGCGTGCAATTTCCGTTTTGCCGACGCCGGTCGGCCCAATCATGAGGATGTTCTTGGGCATGACCTCTTCCGCCATTTCCGGAGCCAGCTTCTGGCGGCGGATGCGGTTGCGCAGGGCGATGGCCACGGCGCGCTTGGCGTCCGCCTGACCGATGACGTGCTTATCCAGCTCGCGCACGATTTCGCGCGGCGTCAGCTCATCGAGTATGGCGTCGGAATCGACCGACTGGCTGGGAAGATAAATCACCATGGCTACCCTAACTCCTCGTAAGTGATGCTGTCGTTGGTGTAGATGCAGATCTTGGCCGCGATCTGCATGGCCTGTTCCACCACGTGCTTGGCCGACAGCTTGGTATTGCTCAGGAGCGCGGTGGCGGCGGCGAGCGCGAAAGGTCCGCCGGAGCCGATGGCGGCGACAGGCTCATCCGGCTCGATGACGTCGCCATTGCCGCTCACCAGATACATGCTGTCCTTGTCGGCAACGAGCAGCAGCGCTTCCAGGTGGCGCAGCGCTTTGTCAGTCCTCCAGTCCTTGGCCAGCTCCACCACCGAGCGCGCCAGGTTTCCATTGAACTGCTCGAGCTTGCCTTCAAAACGCGCGAACAGCGAGAAAGCGTCGGCAGTGGAGCCGGCAAAACCGGCGATAATTTTGTCGTTGTAAAGGCGGCGGAGCTTCTTGGCGGAGCTTTTGAGCACTTCCTGGCCGAGCGTCACCTGGCCATCGCCCGCCATCACGACTTTGTTGTCACGACGGACGCAGATCACCGTCGTGGAACGAATGCGTTGCTTCATTTGTGTGTCGATTTCATTGTGGCACAGGGTTCTGAGCGGTGGTGTTCTAGTGGCCCGTCGCAGTGAGTTCGTTAGCATGACGCAACCGCTCCCTTTGGTCACGGCTCAGTCTCTGGCGGACTCTGCTGCCCCCGACCACTAGACGAATCGAACGTCGCTGCTCTTGGACACCATCGAATGCTTTTCGAACGCCGTCTGCTTATCGGGATAGTCGGTGCGGAAATGAGCGCCACGGCTTTCCTGACGTGCGAGTGCACAGCGCGCGATTAGCCACACGACGGTGTGGATATTCCGCAGACAGAACTCCGACAGACCGGCGTGCGGATTCGGCTCCAGACGATCGGTCTCCAGCACTCTGCGTGCGTCATCCAGTTGATCGCCGGTGCGAATGATGCCGCATTTCCGCCAGGCAAGGCGGCGGATCTGCGCTTCGGTAGTGCAGGGGAATAGCGGCTCCGGAGGTTCGATCGCGGAGAAATTGGCAGAGCGCGCCCCGGATTCGCGCATGGACCGGCCGGCGCGCGCGCCGAACACCACACCTTCGAGCAGCGAATTGCTGGCGAGGCGGTTGGCTCCATGCACGCCCGTGCAGGCCGCTTCGCCCGCGGCGTAGAGACCTTGCAGGCTGGTGCGGCCGTCGAGATCGGTGCGGACGCCACCCATGGCATAGTGCGCGGCGGGATGCACCGGGGCGGGCTGTGTTGCCAGGTCGATTTCGTATTGCAGGCAGGTTTCGTAGATGCGGGGAAAACGAGAACGAATGAAATGTCCGCCGCGATGCCTGAGGTCGAGAAAGACGTGCGGCTCACCAGTGGCGCGCATTTCCGCGACGATGGCGCGCGCGACCACATCGCGCGGCGCCAGCTCTTCGAGGCGGTGATAACGGCGCATGAAGCGCTCGCCGCGCATGTTGAGGAGGCGGGCGCCCTCGCCGCGCAGCGCCTCCGACAACAGAAATCGCGGCGCGCCTTCGACGTGGAGAGCCGTGGGATGGAACTGCACGAATTCGATATCGCCGATTTCGGCTCCGGCGCGCCAAGCCATGGCCACGCCATCGCCCGTCGCCACGTCGGGATTGGTGGTTTCGAGATAAACGCGGCCCAGGCCGCCGGTGGCCAGCAGAACCGCGCGTGCGAAGATCGAACGGCGTTCGTGCGCCATCTCATCGAACACCACCGCGCCGCACACCTCGCCGTTGCCGACTAGCAGGTCCGTAATGGCCGCGTAGCTTTGGAAATGGATGTTGGGTAGAGACACGGCCTTCTGATAAAGCGTGCGCGCGATCTCACGGCCCGTGGAATCGCCATGTGCGTGTAAAATGCGCCGGCGGCTGTGCGCGCCTTCCTGCGTGAAGGCGAGTTTCGCACCCTCGCGATCGAACTCGGCGCCCCACTCGATGAGCTGCTGAATGGCCGGGGGACCTTCTTCAACGAGGGTGTGCACGGCGCTGCGATCGCATAGCCCGTCCCCGGCGGCGATGGTGTCCTGCTCGTGCAGTTCGACTTCATCATCATCGCTCAACGCAACGGCGATGCCGCCCTGCGCATACTCCGATGAGGACTCGCGCAGCGTGTCTTTGGCGATCACCAATACCTCGCCGGCCGCCGCCAACTCGATGGCCGCGCGCAATCCGGCTACGCCAGCGCCGACCACGAGGAAATCCGGATTCATTGGTTATTGCAATGGTAGCAGGCGGGATGACGATTCAACGCCGAGCCGCGGAGATCGCCGAGGACGTCGAAACCTAGGCGCCGGGTTGCAATAGAGTCGCGAAACTCGATCCTGTTAGCGACTGGCCACCGTCGCAGACGAAAACTCCACCCGTTATGTACGCCGCGGCATCGCTTGAGAGAAAAAGCGCCAGATCGGCGATCTCGTCTTTGGTGGCGAAGCGGCGCAACGGGATGGATGCGGCGAGCTTGGCGTGGATTTCCTGGGTAGGCGCGAGACGGCGCATGCCTTCGGTATCGGCTACGGGTCCGGGCGAAATGACGTTCAAACGAACTCCCGCGCCACCCCATTCGATGGCCAGCGTCTTGATCAGAATGTCGATTCCAGCTTTGCCCGCGCACACGTGAGCTTGCAGCGGGATGGGACGAAAGGCGTGAGTGGCCGAGATGGCAATCACGGATGCTCCCGGTTTCCGCAGGTGCTCATAAGCGGCGCGGCAGGAATTGAACGTGCCGAGCAGATCAATATCAATCACAGCCTTGAAACCGTTGGCGGACATGCCGAGCGCGGGGGCTGGGAAGTTTCCGGCAGCGCCACAAAGCAAAATGTCGATTTCGCCGTACCGTTCGCGGGTCTTCTGCAACGCGCCGGCAAGAGCTTCGTAATTGCGCACGTCTGCCGCGAATCCCGAAGCTTCGCCACCGGCGTGCTGGATTCCAGCGGCGGCCCCGTCGAGCTTCTCCTGCGTGCGCCCGACCAGCGCCACCTTTGCACCCTGCTGCGCGAAACGCTCCGCGATGCGCAGGCAAATGCCGCTGCCGCCACCGGTGATAAACACGACTTTGCCGGTAAATAGGGAGTCACGAAAAACGGTGGTCATGAGAGGCCTCAGCCCAAGCTATTGTAGCTTGTCAACTCGCCACCTCGGCTTCCCCGCGCAGCGCCGTTTGCGGCTCCAGGAAGAACCACACCAGGACGCCGAGCAAGGCGAAAGCGCCGCCGAAATACAAACCCGAAGACCAGCCGAACCAATGCGCGAGGAGCGGGGTCACAGTTGGCGCCAGCATCCCGCCGATATTGCCGCCGGTGTTGAAGATCGCGCCGCCAGTACCGGAATGCTTACCGCTGGCATCGATGGCCGCGGCCCAGAAAGGTGCGTCCGTGGCCGAGGCGAAGCCCAGTGAAAGGCAGAGCAATATCACTGTCGGGGCCGTTCCGGTAACGTTCGAGCCGATCATCACCAGAATGGCGCTGATCGTCATACATCCGACTACTACCATACGGCGTCCATTGCGCAAACCGAAGCGCGTTCCGAGCTTGTCGGAAGCCCAGCCACCAGTCGGGGTGAACAGGATCCAGGCGATCCACATCAGCGTCGTGTAGATGGCGCTCTGGTCCATGCCCATTTTGCGAATCTGCCCGAAATAGTAATAGAGCCAGAAAAAGAAAATGTATTCAAAGTAGTTGGCCGTAACGTAGCCCGCGGTGACCAGCATCAGGTCTCGATTTGTGAACAGGTCTTTCCAGGGGGTGGGCACCCGGCTCTGAAGAGTGTGCGGACGATTCTCTACGGGTGGGTAGTCGCGCACATACCAATACCAGACACCGGCGAGCGCGGCGCTGCCAACTCCCGCCAACAGAAAAGAACCGCGCCAGCCGTAATGCGCGCGCATCCACGAAAACAGAAGAGGAGTGCAGGCGCCCCCAAAACCCGCTCCGGACGCGATCCAGCCCCACACGCGCGCTCTCGCATGGGGCGCGTTCCAGTTTGCGCTCATTCTGCCGGCGGCGGGATACATGGGCGATGCGCAAATGCCAGTGGCGAGCCGGATGACCAAAAACGAGGCCACCACTCCGATGTATGTTCCAAGTCGCGGCGAGCCGCCCAGGGCTGTTAAGGCAGTGAACAGCCCCGTTCCGAACGCCATGACCGCCAGCGACACGCGGGGGCCGGCAACGTCGGTGAAACAGCCACCGGGTATCATCATGATGGCGTAGCTGAATAAGTACGCAGAATAGATCGTTCCCATCTGCGTCTCGGAAACCGAGAATTCCTTCATGATGCCAGGACCGGCGATGGTGATGATGATGCGGTCGATATACGTCATCACGCTCAGCAAGACCATCAGGAAGACGACGCCGGTGCGGCGGGGATGGATCATGGCGATAGATCGAGCGCGATGTGTTCCGTGACCGCTCGCCTGGACGCGCGGCCGGAAGGCACTATATCACAACGGCCTTACTTGGCCGCGGCGATGGATTGGACCTGGATGGTTTTGCCGTTGAGGGTGCCAGTGACCTTCACTTTTTGGGCAGCAAACTTCTCCGGCGTCTTCTGATCGCTCAGTTCATATACGTTATCGCCCACGATCAGCGCATACTTCGATCCGTCTTTGACGCACGCGGTAACGCACTTTGCGTCGGGCTTGACGCCCATCATGGAGTGATCTTTACCGCACATGGCGTCGGTGATGACGCCGGTGAAAGTCTGAGGAGCCGCCGAGAGAGCCAGGGCGGCGGCGAGGAGAATGAGTGTCTTTTTCATAGTTGACTCTGCCAAACTGCCTTTCCGATGAAGAATGGTCCCATCTGTTGGATGTATTGCGAAGTCTGCCTGGTTTTTCGCATGGATTGCACGCAGGCCGACAACGGAAAGAGTTCCGACCCGATCAGCCCAATCACGAAATCGTTGTCATTCTTGTCCAGTCCGAAGCAAGCCAGGCGGACATCGCGGGCCAGACCGGACTCGCCGAACGAATGGCCGATCTTGCCGTGCTCGCGCAGGATCGGCGTTAGCTCTTCCGGCGGCAGGGCTGAGAATGCGCCGGAGCGCCGCAACGGATACCAGACGGCCCAAGGCCATTCCGCGTCCGTTACGGTGCGCTTGGGCCTTTCAAGGAGCCAGTCATCAAGATCGGGTTCATGGCCCAGAGCGTACGTGCGGCCGAGCATCGAATATTCCAGCTTGGGCGTCAGCGCGGCGAATTCGGGTTTCAGCAGGAATTCGCGCAGACGGCCAACGAAGAAGCCGGCGTCATCGCTCCAACTGAGCAGGCCGACGCCGCGTGGATCATTGGCATCGAGGTAGAGCACGCCGGGCAATCGTTCCTCACGGAGCGCGCGCACGAGCGATGCCGTATCCTCAGCGTCGCCGAAAGCCAAAAGCTGCATGAAAAGCCGTCGATCGGAAGTCTGCTGTACTCCGTCGCGGACGCCGCCCTTTTCGCGGAGGTCCAGTTTTTCACTCATCGTTCCAGGTACCAGTTTGGCACAGGCTTTCCCGCGCCGCGATTTTACATTCCTGACTTGACAGCCCACGTCCCAGGCGCATATATTCAACCGAGTGGTTGAATATGACAGCGTAGCGCTGGATCGCATTTTTGCCGCAGTCGCCGACCCGACCCGGCGCGCGATTCTGGCCGGGCTGGCCCGGAAGCCGGCCACGATTACAGAAATCGCCGCGCCCTTTCCGGTGTCGTTGAACGCGATCTCAAAACATATTCTGGTGCTGGAGCGGGCGGGCCTGATCGAGCGCCAAATCGAGGGCCGTGAACATCGCTGCCGGCTCAACCCGGCGCCCTTGCGCCATGCGTCGGCATGGCTGGAACATTACCGCAAGTTCTGGGATGTGCGCTTGGATGCCCTGGAGCAACACATCCTGTCAAAGCGAAAAAAGAAAGAACGAGCACCGCATGGCCGACGTGATTGAAGAAACCGATGACCGGCTGGTCATTCGCAAGCTGATCCCCGCATCTCGCGAAGAGGTATTTGCGGCCTGGAGCGACCCGGAGAGCATACGCCATTGGATGTGCCCGGGTGACGTCATTCTGGCAGAAGCGCAGCTCGATTTTCGCGTGGGCGGACACTTCCGCATCATCATGAAGGGCGAACGCGAGGACTACGATCACAACGGGATATTTCAGGTAATCGAGCCGCCGTCGAAATTGAGCTTCACGTGGATTTCCAAGGGCACAGATCTCAAGACCACGCTCGTGACCGTTGAGCTTTTCGAGCGTGAGGGCGCGACGGAGCTGATCCTGACGCATGAACGCTTCCCGTCAGCCGACCGCGTGCGGCAGCACAAGGGTGGTTGGAGGCAGATTGCGGACCGCCTTGCGGAGCATTTGCGGGCTGTCAAAACCCGAGGCCATGAGCACAGCACGCGGAATTGAGATGGCGAAACTCGACTATTATTGATTCAGGAGGCCCGCCTTGTGCAGAAGTATTAAGGTTTTGCGAAAGCCGGGAGCGCCAAGAGCATCGGCGGAAGAGTTGAACGCCGCCGCGCTCCAGTTCGTGCGCAAGATCAGCGGATACCGTCAACCGTCCCAAGCCAACCAGCAAGTCTTCGATCTCGCCGTCGCGGAAGTCGCCGATGCCAGCCGGCGTTTGCTTGACTCGCTGGCAAGTCTCAAGAAGAGCCGCGCGGCCGGGCAATAGCCGCTTATAGCGCCGCGGCGATCAGTGGCGTTGACGTCGGCGCCGCCGACCCGGCCTCCGGCTCGAGGGTGACCGCAATCGCCGCGGCACTGGCCATGTCCACTGCTCCCTTGCGCAAGTACATGGCGGTGCCATCGCTCTGGGACTGGAACAAACCGGCAGGCGCCGGCGCGCCGGTTTTGGGGACGATCCACATTTCGTAAATTTTGCCGGATGGCGCCGGCGTCAAATTGGACGCCAGCAGCAGAACGCCTTGTTGCGGATTGACGAACACGCGCCCTCGCGGCTTGGGTGCATTCTCACCGAACACGACCTGCTTGGCCGCCGGATCGTTCATGAGCGCGAAAGCTTCCGTGAGCCGAGCCAACTCCACCGTCTTGCGCTGCTCTTCGGTGCGGATCTGGGTGAGGATTCGCGCCTGCTCGCGCCGTGAAACACCTAGCCACAACGCCAACACCGCGAGGCCCACCATCGCCACGGCCCAGGGCACTGCCCAGTTCCAGCCCCGCTTGGGCTCGCCGACCATGTTCACGACCTTCGCGCGAAGACGCGCGGGCGGGTGCGCTTCCGGTGCAATCAACGCCAGCGAGGTCATTCGATCGCGCGCGCGGCGCACGCCATCGACACACGGGTCATCCGGCCGGCGCAAATGTGCGTCCAGCTCCGTGCGCTCTTCGGCATCCAGCGCCCCGAGCGCGTAGAGTTCGTATTGATCGCGCAGCTCGTCGCAGTTCATGCCGTCACTGCCTTTACATCCAAGTCATCCCGCAGGTTCTTGAGCGCGGTGCGGACCCAGGTCTTGACCGTGCCGAGCGGCTGGCCCATCCGTTCCGCCATCTCGGTTTGCGAAAGTCCCTCGAAGTACGCCAGCTCGATGACGTGCCGCTGGTTTTCATTGAGCCGCTCGAGCGCCGCGCGCACACGCCGCGCCCGGTCCTGGCTCAAAACATTTGCTTCGAAATTCACGAACACCGCGGGCTGTTCGGCGTATTCCAGCTCTAACGCGCCGCGTGCCATCTTGCCGCCGGAGGACCGGACATAGTCGATGGCCCGGTTGCGCGCCACCGCCAGCAACCACGGTCCCAGCGCGCCGCGTTCCGCGTCGAATCCCTGCGACCGGTTCCACACGCGCAAGAAAGTCTCCTGCACCAGGTCTTCCGCCACGCCGGTATCCCGCACCACTCGATAGATCAGCGAATACGCCAGCTTGCCGTAGCGGTCATACAACTCGCCCAAGGCGGCCGGCTCGCGGCGCTGCAAGCGCTTGGCAAGGTCGCCATCGTCGCCCTCCACGTAAATGGCAAATAGCAGTGGCAGCAGCGTCATCAGTCGAAGTCCTCAGCCCTGGGGCATCGCGCATCGCGCCATCCAACTATATATACGCTGCCGCGGCGTGCTTTGGATGGATCCGCCATATATAAGGTGGCAATCTCGTCACTAACCGCCCGCGATTATAGCAAGACGCGAAGAAGCTCAAAGAAAGGGCTTTCTCGGCGCCTCGGCGTCTCGGCGTTTAGTTTCTTACTTTGGCGAAGCCTGCTCTGTCGCCACCATGCGCGAGTCCGTCTGAAACTTCCGGAAATTCTTGTAGCTGGTCTCCTGTTGAACGTGGAGCTGCTTGAGAATGCCCAGTCGCGCCGATGCGGTTATCGAGATCCAACGCGGCAGCCAGACCTCGTCGTTCACCCGCGTCTCATCGAGGGCGATGTGCGCGCCTTTATCCAGCCGCACCAGGAACAATCCCCATGAAATCGGATCGATCACTTCCGCGTCCAGCTTTACCCAGTGGTAGGTCCGCTGGTCGATCCACAGCCTGCCGCGGACGTGTGGCAGAATCTTCGCATCCCGGCTACGCGCGTGATAGTCGCGACGCGGCTCCGCATCCACAATCCAGACCTCGTGTCCATCTACGCGATCCTCACCGGCAATCTTGAAATCGAAGGCCTCGGCCACCTCGTGCATGGTCTCCTGCTGGCGCCGGCGCCGCTTTTCGTAGTCCGCGATCCGGCGTTCGCGCTCGGCCGGCGTTTCCTTCATCCGCTCCGCGATACTCTTCTCCAGCTTCTCCTGTTCCTTCTTTTCCTCGGCGGGCGGGAGAGGGTGGTCATCGCGCTCCACCAATCTTTCGTAAGGTGAACCATCGAGCAACGTGATGTCGTAAGTTTTCACTTCTTTCGACTTCACTTGGCCCGCGGAATCCAGACGCCGCTCTTCCGTGCGTTCCAGGAAAGTGTAGTTGCGCGCAATTTTCCAGTTGTCCTCGCCCGCCGTTACCGACCGCTCCACAATCTCGTGCGCATCCGGTGTCTGAGCCGCAGCAACGCTTGCGATCGCGAGCGCAATCGCCATACGCATGCTCGAATGTACGCGCCGGGGAGGGTCTGAGTTGCGGTTTCGGGGTCGCGATATGCATTTTTCTCTTGACATTCTTCCCGAACCACCTTATATATGAATCACATTGCGATTTTTAGGATCGCAAAATTTGATGTTAGGGAGAATCAATCGATGAAGAACGCAACCAAGAAAGCTGCGAAGAAGAAAGCCGCCCCCAAGAAGAAAAAGTAGTCCGGCGGCGTCCCGTAGCGGGACACCAAACGAGTTTGACTTGAGGCCCCGAAGTTTCGGGGCCTTTTCTTTTTGAGCCCGGTTTTATTGGGTGAAATCACTTCTGCCCGCCCTTCCGCTGAATCAGTGTCCGGAACGTCTCCCCCATCCCGAACAGAAGCTGCTTCAACTGCAAACGCCGCCGTTGTTCCTCCGCGGGCGACTCCGCCCGGAGCGCACGAGCGAATTGATCGGCCTCGCCGGCCTCGATGAGCGTGCGCCCGAGCGGCTCGAATGCGGCGGTTTCCAAGCCAACCGTCTTCCCGAACTCTTCCAGTGCCGAAAAGCAGACGTGCGCGGTGATGTCCTGCTCTCCCGGGTCCCCGAGTACACCTTCCAGAGCCTGATGGCGCCGGTAGCTCATCAATGTTCCAGCCGGGAAGCGCGCCAGTTCCGGGGCGGCATACCCGTAGTCGATGCTGAAAACGTATCCGGCGTCGAGCGCCCCTGAAATCCGGTCCAGCCATTCCAGCGATTTGAGTCCCGCCTCGAAAATATGTCCCTCGGTCAGCACGCGGAGATATGTCTTTCGATAACATTCCACTTCGTCGGGTGCGGGGCCGGCTTCGACCCAGGTGAAAAGTTCCCTGGTGAACCCCACGCGCAGCTCTTGCGCCGCCCCGCCGCGCATCACCGCCACATGAACCGGCAGCGAGTCAAAGAACTCGTTGGAGAAGATCACGCCCCGAATGCCCCCCGGCAGCTCGCCCGATCCGATCTCCACCGGCACGTACCGGAACTCACTCAGCGCCTCAACCATCTCGCCGCGCCCGGCGCCTAATTCCACAACTGTGAAGTCCTCCACGTCTTCCATTGCGCTCCGGAGGCGCCGAATGCGTTCCGCAACCAGGATGCCGAACACGGGCTGAAGCTGCTCGGCGGTGTAGAAATCACCTTTGACGCCGAACGGGTCACGCGGCCGCCGGTAATAGCCCAACTCCGGGTGGTAGAGCGCCATCTCCATGAACCGGGCGAACGACATCGGCCCATCGCGGCGGATCTCGTCGCGCAAAATCTCTGCGAGCGGCGTCATGAATCGCGGCTTTGGGGAGTACGGATGAACATCTCGACCAGGTAATCGTGCAGGCAGTCGTAAAGATAGCGCTGCAAGGTCCAGGGGAACTGTGGATGATCGATATCGCGCGGATGCAGTGGCGCGTAATAAGTGTGCAGCCCGAGACTATTGTCTTTCAAACCGATCACCAACTCGATCGCGCCGTTCTTCTCCCGCGCCGAAAATTCCACCAGCGCATGCTCATAGCGCGCAAGCTCCGCGCGCACCTTGGACAAGGCCGGATTGTCCGCCGTCTCCACGCACCTATGCTAGCTTGAAATCGGCGCATGCCTCTACCCGAGACCATCCGCGTAAAACTCAGCTCGGAAGCCGCCGATTACGTCTCGCTGACCCCTGTGGTGGTGCAGGAAATGCCGCTGCGCGATCTAGTGGAGCACATGCTTGGCGTCACCGGCAAGGACGAAGCCCGCGTCCGCGACCTGCTGTTCCGCGGGACGCTGGTGAGCGGCGCATCGCGCTTCCGCTGGACGGGCTGGGAGGCGGATATCGAAAGCGTCCGCGTCTTGCTCGCCGCCTTTCCCAATCCCGACCCCGCCCGCCCGTTCGTCGCCAGTCAATGCATACGCGTAGTGCTGCGCGGCCCACGCCAGCCCATCACGATTCCGCGCGAAGCGGGTATGCGCCGTGGCGTCGTCTCTCGCTTGTTGCGCCGCCAGAGCTTTTGGGACCATCTGATGTCGATCGCTGCATCCGGCGCCTCACACTACGGGGGGTACTCCTACCGCGACCGCGCCGACGTCTACCACCTGCCGCTCCCCGCCCCGGACTTGAAGCGTATTCGAGAAGCCGCGCGCTTGGTGGCCTACACAGCCCTCCAAGCCCAGATCCGGCAGTCGCCCATTGAGTCCGCGGAGCTGTACGTGGCGCGGAGGCAGTAAAAGCTGGCCGCCGCCGATCCCGCCAGGGCCCAAAGTCCGATAAGCCCTTTTCCGTGGCGTAATGCTGAAGGCAAACATGCAGGAAATGCACTTGAGTGCATATTTTGCCGAAATCCGCCTGGCCAACCTAAGGCATGTTACCTGTTTGTATGCGGCGACGCACGTGCAATGCAAAAAGACGACTGTAGGGGTGAAATCATGAGTGGTGCTCTCACAAGCAAGCTCGAAACCATTCTAGTGGTCGATGACGACAACGCGGTTCTCACGACTGTGGTAGGGATCCTCGAACGCGCACAATTCCAGGTACTATCGGCTGCCAACGGAGTCGACGCAATTCGACTAGCGAAGGAAACGAAAGGGAAAATCGACATGCTCCTTTCCGATGTGGACATGCCCCTATTGTCGGGTCCGGACCTGGGCGAAACGCTGAAGACCGCGAGACCAGACATTCACGTGATGTTGATGTCAGGCGGACCGCACGGAAATCTACTGGTGCTCAATTACGGTTGGGCCTTCATTCAGAAGCCCATGGTGCCGGCGAAGCTGGTTCAAATGATCACGGATGTATTGCACTCACCAAACCGGTCACAACTCGGCGGTCAGGAATTTGACAGCCGCCTGGACACTCGCTGAAGGAAGTCTCCGCATCCTCACTTCGCCTCACCAGGATGATTTCGTTTTTGGACGCTTCGGCAACTGTTTGAGTTCTGGTTGCACGCAGGACGGGCCGAACTAGCGCCGGTGTCTTACGAATGGGGCTGGGGCCTAGAGGTTATCGGACACTGGAAACGCGCTACTCGGAAACGTTCCTAACCAGAGTCCTCGACGTCTTCACTCTTTCGCAGCCCGCTCCAACTCCGCAATACAGTAAACCTCTGGCCGTCGAGTTCGAAGGAAATTGGTGCGGATGCTCCCCTTCGGCCCTGGGCAGCCCTCGACATTGCGGAACTCCGACAGACGGCGCGAGTTCTTGAACACCGTTAGATAGAAATCGACCGCCTCTTCGGCATTCGAGTCAAACCAGAGAAACGGCGTGATGCGAGGAAACTCCTGGAGAGTACTCATGCAATTATTTTGGCACCCCTATGACGCCGCAGTTCGCCGCTTGCGTACTTCGTCCAACGTGACGGCCAGAATGATCACCGCGCCGATGATGGCTTGCTGCAAATAAGGCGATACGCCCAGCAGATCGCTGCCGTTCGAGAGTAGTCCCATGATGAAGGCGCCGACCAGCGTCCCCATCACGCTGCCCTCGCCGCCTTGCAAGCTGCCGCCGCCGATCACCACCGCGGCGATGGCTTGCAGTTCGTACCCCTGGCCCGCCGTCGGCTGCCCGGTCATGAGGCGGGAGGCTTCGATCATACCGGCAAGACCAGTGAGCATTCCGCCGATGGCGTAAACCGCTGTTGTGTGAAACTTCACTGGAATTCCCGCGTAAACCGCCGCCTCGCGGTTGCTGCCGATCGCGAAGGTGTAGCGGCCCAATCGCGTATGCTCCAGCAAAATGTGGGTGACGGCTGCGCACGCGACTAAAATCCACAGAACAAACGGGACGCCCAGCAGGTTGCCCTCTCCCATGTAGGAAAACTGCTGTGGGATTTGGTGCACAGGCAGTCCATTGGTGATGATCAGCGTTGTACCGCGAAATATGCCGAGCGTGCCCAGCGTGACGATGAACGGCTGAATGCGAAGCTGCGTGATCATCAATCCGTTGGCAAGCCCACAGCCCAAGCCCGTGAGGATTCCCACCAGGACGCCAACGGGAATCGATAAGCCTTTTTCCATCGCCATGGTGCCCACTACGCCGCCCATGGCTAGAATCGCGCCTACGGAGAGATCGATGCCACCGGTAATGATGATCATGGTCATTCCCAAGGCCATGATGTTGATCACCGCGGTCTGCCGGACCACGCTCGAAAGATTAGTGCTGGTGAAAAAGTTCGGCGACGCGATCGTCAGCGCCACGAAAAGAACAATCAGGCTCAGGAACGGGAGCAGGCGTTGCAACACGATCCGGTCGCGGCGGCTTTTCGCCGGCACTGCGGCCGCCACCTCACTCATCGGATCTCCTCGCTAACGGTCTCCAGGGCTGCGTACCGCATGATCTCTTCCTGCGTCGTGCGGCCCGGCAGCTCGGCCGTGATTCTCCCCTCGCGCATCACCAGGATCCGGTCCGCCACTTGCAGCAGCTCCGGCATTTCCGAACTCACCATCAGGATCGCGGCACCCGACTGCGCCAGTTCGTGCATCAGGCTGAAAACTTCCACCTTCGCGCCCACATCGATGCCGCGAGTTGGTTCATCGAACAGGAAAACGCGCGCCTGGCGGAACAGCCACTTGGCGATCACCACCTTTTGCTGATTACCGCCGCTCAAGCGTCCGCACAATTGACGATGTGAGCTGGCCCGGATGCGTAGACGCCCGATGAAATCCGCCGCTGCTGAGCTTTGCGCCGCTCCGTCCAGCAAACCGAAACGACTGATGCGGCGGACATTGGCAAGTGTAATGTTATGTGCGATCGGCAGGCGTAAAGCGAGGCCGGTGATCTGCCGGTCCTCTGTAATCAGCGCGATGCCCGCAGCTACCGCCTCCTGCGGCGATCTCAACCTGACTTCGCGCCCGGAAACGAAAACTCTACCTGAATCAATGGGATCCACTCCGAACAACGCGCGGCACAGCTCCGTCCGTCCCGCGCCCATCAGCCCGGCCATGCCGACGATCTCGCCCGCACGCAGCGAAAGTGAAATATCGTGTAATTGTCCTTTTTGATTGACACGCTCGACGCGTAGCAGCTCGTCGCCGGGTGGGAGTGGGTCGCGATGGTAGATGGTCGAGACCTCGCGTCCTACCATGTGCTGGATGATGCGATCGGTGGTTAGCTCCGCAAGTGCGCTGTTGTGAACAGTTTTTCCATCGCGAAGGATCGTGACCCGGTCGCCGACCGATTGCAATTCGTCCAGCCTGTGGGTAATGTAGATGACTCCGACATTCCGCTCCCGCAACGTCTTCACAATGCGAAAGACCTCGGTTGTTTCGGCGCCGGAGAGCGACGAGGTGGGCTCATCGAAAATTACCAGACTCGAGCCGTGCAGGATCGCCCGGCAGATTTCCACCAGTTGCTTGCCTGCGGGAGTTAGCTTTTCGACACGCCACTCGGCGCGGAGCGGGAATTGATGGTCTGCAATCAGCCGGTTAGCGGCCTCCATCATGCGCTGCCGCCGCACCCACCCGAACGGAAGCCGCTCTTCGCGCCCCAAATAAAGATTTTCGGCGACGGTTAAGTGCGGAGCGAGTAGCGACTCCTGGTGGACCATCGAGATCCCGATGGCCGCGGCTTCAGCGGGATTTTTCAGGTGCACTTCGCGGCCATTCCACAACATCTGGCCGCCGTCACGCTCGACGATCCCCGCTATGATCTTCATGAGCGTGGACTTACCGGCGCCGTTCTCGCCAAGAAGCAGATGCACCTCACCAGCCTCGACCGCAAGGGATCCATCGGCCAGTGCGGCAACACCACCGTATTGTTTCTGGATGTGCTGGAGGTCTAAAAGCACCGGAAGGGAACTAGTTTACATAAAAAAAGGTTCCAAGTGACCCACATTCCAGCCGCGCTCCGCACCGGCATGCCCGGTCGAAAACTTGCAAACATGACTCCCGAAGCGTCGTCTTTTCGGCTCCCCGCCCCCTGTTTTTCTCAAGATGCGGATCAAAGCTTCAAAGCCCGCCTGCTAGGCTGTCCTGCTTGGGACCGGCGTTTCGAAAGGCCTTTCGCTCACTCACTGCCGCTTCCCGTTTCCAGGTTGCTGCTGCGAGGTCAAAGCTCCCGGCTTATTTCTTCAACGCCACGCTGAAACTTTCCTCAGGCCCGTTCGATCCACTGCTCCTCCGCTCAATCCGGATTCTCCGGTTTGGGCGGGATCATCGCAATGAACCCGTTGCCCGATTCATTTTCCCGCGTTTCACGCGGATACTGAACCTCCACTCCCCTCCAGGGATTTTTACGTCCCCTTGCAGATCGCAGCGTTCGATTCAGCCTTCCGCTCGAAAGCCCACCTGTGTGAGTTGCCCGATTCCCTTTCGCTCCCCGCAGGCGTTTCGCTATTAACAATCAGCCTGCGGATCATCGTTCCAGGTTCGCTACGCATCACCAAGTTCGACTGTTCCGTGAACCTCTTGGAACCTTAGTCATCATGCCCCCGAAGCCCGATTACGTCAAACGAAATCTGTGTGGTCGAGAAGGTTTTCCTCAAGATTGTTCTCGTGTGATTTCATGCCATTAGCGGCACACGCGCGTGGAGTCCCGGTGGAAAAGTTGAGAGCCGGCGTGGAAAAAACAGAATGGAGATGACGTGTTGCGAATCAGCTCAGAATCTCGAACCCGGCGGTTCGGAAATGGCGGTCAAACGTAAAAGCCTTCTTGATGTTCAGGCGGCGCATGATGGCGAAGCTGGCGCAATCGATGGGGTTCGCGCCGGAGCCGCCCCAGCGGTGGAAGAGGTCCCAGGCCTCGGATTGGAGCACGGGATCTACGTGAATGATTTGGGTATCGGATTCCTTACGAATGGCGGCCAGCCAGGCGAGAGCGGTTGAAAACAAGCCTCGCGCCTGCAGCAACGAAGCGGTCTCGTCCACTACTAACGAGGACGTGACGGCACGAAAGTCGCCGCGGCCGGCCCTCTCGGCTACATCAAACCACTGGTCGCGGGGCACCAGAAAGGCGATGTAGTAGCCACTGTCGATGAATACGGTCACTTGTAGAGAATTTCGTCAACCCTGGATGCAAGATCGGTATCCGGGATGTCCACACGCAGTTTCTTCATCCAGTCGAGCGGCCCGGCTTTTCGCTTCCTGGATTTTAATTCGCGCAACCTATCTTCCATGGTTTCGCGGATGAACTGCGCCAATGGAATTTTGAGACGGGCGGCCGTGCTCCGCATCTCTTCGGCGAGAGGCTCGGGCAACGTGATTTGGTATTTCACGCTCAAATCATCATTATACACATAGATGGATCATGATGCTTTGGTCGCCACCGAGGTCTTTGCGAAAAACGGCTCCTGGACTTTGCGCATGAGGCGCACGTTGCGCAATGCGGCTTTGAATCCACACTTTTCGTAAAAGGGCACCATCTCGTCGCGGCAGCAGAGCTCCAGGTGTTCGACGAACAATAGCGCCGGATGCGCGGTAATTGCCTCCTGAAGCATTTTTCTGAGCCGGATATCGCGATTGCTCCGCTCGACCATGACGTCGAGGATAACGGCTTTGTAGACGAAATCGGTGAGGACACGCGCGAACGCGACGAGCCGGCCGGTTTCCGAATCGCAGAACGCGAAGATCAGGTCTGAGTGCTCGATCGCGCGCCTTACGTCTTCGAGCCTCCTGCCGCTGCTACACGATTCCCCCTGATACATGCGCCAGAGCTGCTCGATGTGCTCGCTGGTGAGGCGGCTGACGAATTGCAGTTTGGATTCGAAGAACGCGGTCATGGGGCACCCAGCAAACGGACGGCGGTTAAAGCGTAAACCAACGCGCAATTCTCGATGTTCCGAACCGGCACGAATTCGTGCGGACCGTGTGAAACCGCGAGCAGGCCAGGACCGTAGGCCAGAGCGGGAATTCCCTTCTGCGCGTAGAATCGTGTTTCTAACAGCCCGGGGCACAATTCGAATCGAGGCATCTTTCCGGTAGCCTCCGAGACCGACTCTTCGAGAGCCTTGGACAACGGATGGTCCTGCGACGTGGCCGAGGCGTCTCCTTGCTGGAAGATCTCGGAATCGAGATCGACACCTTGACGTTTCGAGCGCTCTAACACGCGCAACATGCGCTGGGTTTCAAGCGCCAGGTCTTCTTCCGGGTTTGTGCGCCGGTCTACGGTGAAACTACACTCCGCCGGCACGACATTGAAGTTCGTTCCACCCTCGCATCGGCCGCCCAGCATCAGGATAGAATGGCGCGCGGATTCGGGCCGTACGGGAAAACGTGTTTTTCTTGACGCGATCCGCGTCTGCAAGGCACGCAGCCCCTGTGCAACGTGAAGCATCCCTTCAAAAGCGTTGCGTACCGAGTGCGACAAGCCGGAATGGATCGCTTTGCCGCGGACAGTCACGCGGAGCGACACCGCCCCCCGGCTGGAATTCCAGATCACTCCACTGGTAGGCTCGGGCGTCAGCATGCCGATGGCGGTGGGATCGATCAGGCCCGCCTCCACCAGAGCCCTGGTGCCCCGCGCACCGGCGGTTTCCTCATCAGGAACCAAGCTCAGGATGATTCTTCCGTCCAGATTCACACCACTGTCCCGGAGCGCCAGAATCGCATACACCATGGAGGCTAAACCCGATTTCATGTCGGATGAGCCCCGGCCGAACAGCCGTCCGTTCCGCATGACCGGCAGGAACTGGGATGACGCAGCGGCGGGCACTACATCGTAGTGGCCCTGAAAATAGAGGGTCCGCTGGCCACTGCCGTAATGGGCTCGCACGCAGTAGTGGGGTGTGTGGGAATCGAGACGCAAACCCAGTTTCCGCAAGCGCCTGCGCAGGAAACGGACGCATTCGAGATACGCGGTTCCCGGCGGATTCTCCGTGGGCAGGGCTATCAACTCACGGACGAAGTCCAGCATTTCGCGGCGTCGCGACCTGAGGCCGGCGGCGAGTTTCCGCGATAAGGACATTCCAAATAATAACGGCGGAGGATACGGTAAGTACAGATGCAGATCTATTGAAATGTAACCAGTACAGATGTAATCTTGAAAAACTGATGTCTATGTTAGCCGCAGTCAAAACGCCTCTTTATTTGAAACTAGCCCGTTCGCTCGAGGAGCAGATGAGCCGGGGAGTCCTGCGTCCGGGAGACCGGCTGCCCTCGGTGCGGGCATTCAGCCGGCAGCAAGACGTGAGCATTTCGACGGTGCTGGAAGCCTACATCTGGCTGGAGAACCGCGGGGCCATTGAGTCCCGGCCGAAATCGGGGTTCTTTGTGCGTGTGCCTTTCGCTAAATCGGTTCCCGAACCGCGGTTCCAGACGCCGGCGCCCAAGCCTGCAAATTTCAGCGCGAGCGCGATCGTGACCGAGGTGATGCGATGCGCGAATCGTCCTGGCAGCGTACCGTTGGGCAGCGCGCTACCCGATCCGCAACTGATGCCCAATGCCAAGCTCAACGAGATTTTGCGGCGCATTATCCGTCGGCATCCGATGCACAGCGCGCAATACAACTTTCCTCCGGGAATCGAAAGTTTGCGTCGCCAGATTGCGCGGCGTGCGCTGGCTTATGGGTGCAGCCTCCCACCTTCGGAGATCGTCATCACCAGTGGAGCCATGGAGGCACTCAACCTGGCCTTGCGAGTCGTGGCACGGCCAGGGGACCTGGTGGCAGTGGAAAGCCCGACCTATTTCGGCGTGCTCGACGCGATTCAGTCGCTGGGCTTGCGCGCCATTGAAATTCCCACGCATCCCCGCGAAGGGATGAGCCTGGAACTGCTGGAGCGCGCTATTCGGAAGCACCGAATAAAGGCCTGCATGACGATGACCAACGGCCACAACCCGCTCGGCTATGTGCTCTCGGACGACTATAAGAGGGAGTTGGCGGAGTTAACCGCGAAGTACGATGTCGCGCTGATTGAAGATAATCTTTATGGCGACCTGGCATACGGCCCGCGGCCGCCGAAACTGGCAAAGGCTTTCGACCAAAAAGGCAATGTACTGGCTTGTGCGTCCATTTCCAAAGTGCTGTCGCCAGGTTTCCGGCTGGGCTGGATTCACGCAGGGCGCTACCAAGCAGAACTGGAACGGCTGAAGTTCATCAGCACCGTGGCGGCAGGGTCGTTGCCGCAACTGGTGGCGGCCGAGTATCTCGAAACCGGCGGTTTCGATCGCTACCTTGTGAGGCTACGGATTGCGTTTGCCGAGCAGGTGCGCATGGTGAGCCAGGCTGTAGCGAAGTATTTTCCGGAGGGAACGCGCATCACGCGCCCCGGCGCCGGATACCTGCTGTGGGTCGAGATGCCAAAGAAGATCGACGCGCTGAAACTATTCCGGGCGGCGCTGGACGCCAACATCGGCATTGTGCCCGGCCCGATCTTTTCAACGACAGGAAGATTTAGTAACTGCATACGGCTCAGTTGCGGGTACCGGTGGTCGGATACGATTGACCGGGCGCTGGTGACACTGGGGCGGGCTTGCGACGAGATTGGGAGGCAGGGGACAAGTGGGTGAGAACGTTGACAACGTATATACACTAACGAAAGAATGGATGAAGCTTCTGGCGTCGCCTTCGACTGGGATGCAGAGAACACTCGGCATCTGAGGCGGCATCGAGTGACGCCGAAGGAATTCGAAGAACTCATGACTGGCGATCCGCTGTACAGGGAATACCAACCGTCAAACCGCGAGGAACGATACAAGGTCCTAGGCGCAACCAAAGCTGGCCGCGTCTTGATTGCGGTATTCACGTTGAGAGAGGGCCGGGTTCGGGCCATTACGGCGTATGCGGCTGGCCGAGCCTATCAGAAGCTGTACTGGGAGTCGGCGTTATGAACGAGAGGCGTGTCCTACCTGCCTTTAAATCAGAAGCCGAAGAGGCGGAATGGTGGTACAAAAACCGCGCGCGGCTCGACAGGGACATTGTGACAAGTGCGAAGAGCGGCAAGTTGAGGCGGCTGACTCGTGAGAAATTGAAGGAGCGCTTGGCAGCTTCGAAGTCGCGGGTCGTTTCCATCCGATTGCCGGAGGATGATATTGAACTTGCGCGCCGCCAGGCGGAGCAAAAGGGTCTTCCGTACCAGACGTACATCAAATCCGTCTTACACCAAGCATTGCGGCAAGCTAAGTAGTGAAAACGCCCGGACGGGCACGAGCGCGGTCTTGGGCCCATCTTTTCGACCACAGGAAGGTTCAGCAATTGCATCCGGCTGAGTTGCGGGTATCGTTGGTCGGATACGATTGAGCGGGCGCTGGGGCGGGCTTGTGACGAGATTGGGAGGCAGGGGTAGCTACCTCAGGGGAACAGAATGGGCAAAAAACGGGTGGTCCGGTTCCTGGGTTTTCGCTCCCAATTGACGATTTCGGCGAAGGAGAAGGCTAATTCGGAAGGAAACCCTAACGCCTTCAGGTTCTTGAGTCAGCGGAAGTTTGGTGTGTAGTGTAAACTCACTGACTGTCTAGTGGCTAAGACCCATGAAGCAGTGCTTTGTAGTGTGGATCGGCTTTCTCGCCGCCGCGGCCTGGGCACAGGATGGGAGGCCCACATTCCGCGCAACCTCGGAACTGGTACTTGTCGATGTACAAGTGATCCATAAAAAGACGAATACTGCGTTTGGGGAGCTGCAAGCAAAAGATTTCGACCTGTCCGAAGAGGGTGTGCCACAGAAAATCCTGTTCCTCGGGCGCGACCAGTTGCCGCTTTCGGTGATCCTTCTGTTCGACCTAACCCGGTCTGAGCGCCGAGTCCTGGGGCATCTGGCTGCGGGCGCGCGAGGTGCCCTGGCACACTTGAATCCGGAAGACGAGGTCGCCGTGATGGTCTATGCTGCATCTGCGCGACTGATAGACGGCTTCACCCTCGACCGCGAGAGGACCGCCGCCGCAATTGCGCGGGCCGCAACGATGAAGTCGGACGATGCCGCCTTCTTCAACGAAGCGATGTATCAGGCCGCCGTGCAACTCGAGAACTCAGGCAACCCGTCCGGGCGCCGAGTCATTCTGTGGCTTACCGATAACCTGCCCAATCTGCCGACGAATTACATGCTCCAGGGGCACGACGAAGGTCTGGGTGGTACGCTTCCACACACGGAGGAGCAAGCCATTCACAAATTGCACGACTCGAGCACGGTGGTGATGCCGCTGTTGTTAAAGGACCGGCTGTACATCTGGGGTGAATGGATAGTGTCAAACGACAGGAGGGAGTACGCCCGCGAGCACCCAAATAGTGAGGATTACCCTCCCGGAGAAGCGCGCAAATACGCCGAGCTAACCGGGGGATTCGCGTTTGAACTGCGCGGAAAGAAGGTGGAGGACCGACTAGCCGAGGTCATCGACAGCATTCGGACCCGCTACACCATTGGCTACCGGCCCGCGGAAATTAAACCGCCGGGAACGTTTTGCCGCTTGAAAGTGGCGCTGGCGCCGGGCGCACCGCTGCGTCCTCAGGAATGGAGGGTGCTGGCGCGAGCCGGTTACTACAGGAGGTAGCGCGGTACGCCCTCGAAGATCGGCCATGATTGCGGTCACGGAGTTCAGATCAGCATCGATTTAGCCCGGAGCACTACCGGTGTCATAGCGTGAGCGTCACTTTCGTGAGCGTGCGTGGAAGATCGGGATTCAGGCCTTTCTGCGCTGCGAGGCATCCGGCGAGGATCTGGGCCGGAATGATATAGGGAATCGGTGTGTAGAGTTCCGGCAGGCGTTGCGGGAGGCGGATCACGCGCGTGCCGATTTCGGAGGCGGGCATGTTGCTGGAGTCGGTGATGACCACGGTTTCGGCTTTCAGAGCTTTTAGTTTCTCAATGGCTTCGCGAACGGGCTTCCAGGTGACGCCGGATGGCGCGAATACGAAGACAGGGAAGCTGGGCTCGACCAGAGCGATAGGGCCGTGGAGGAAATCGGCCGAGGAGAAACGCTCCGCGACGACGTAGCAGGTCTCCATCAGCTTCAGGGATAATTCGAAGGCATTGGCATAATTGAGGCCGCGGCCCATGACGACGCAGTGGTCCATGAATCGATAGCGCTCGGAAAGGGCAGCGATCTCGGATTCCAGGCGCAGCGCGGCAGCCGCACGCTCGGGCAGGCGCGCCAAGTCGTCGGGGCGAATGCGAGCGCCCAAAGCATACGCCAGCAGGTAGAGCATGAGGACCTGGCCGGTGTAGGTTTTGGTGGCGGCGACACTTTTCTCTTTGCCGGCATGGACCTGGAAGACGTGCTGCGCGAGTTTCGCCATGGAACTGGAAGCTTCGTTCGTGATACCAACGGTCAGCGCGCCTTGCTTGCGGGCTTCCTCGAGGATGAGGTTGGTGTCGGTGGATTCGCCGGATTGCGAAATGGCGACGACCAGCGCTTCCCGGAAGTTGACGCGCGTATTGTAGAGCGTATAGATGGATGGCGCTGCGAGGGAAACGGGAATGCGGGTGGTGATCTCGAGCAGATATCGGCCGAATAACGCGGCGTTGTCGGAAGTGCCGCGGGCAACCAGCACGATCAGCGTCGGCCGGCGCTTACCCATGAGCCGCTTGAAACGCTCGACGCGCTTGAGCTCATTGCGCAGCGTGCGCTCCAGGCGCTCGGGCTGTTGGCGAATCTCTTCGAGCATGCGGGACATGAATTACAGGATAGACGAAACTTCACCGCAGAGGCGCAGAGGCGCGGAGAATTCCCGTCCCGGTTGACGGGGGCTCTGGCGTGATTCACCATGTAAGGTCTATGACTACCCCGCCACAGCAGCCGAAGATTCAGCTTGTCCACACTCCTGAATATCGCGAGGGCTACGCCAACAGCGTGCAGATTCGCGTGAACCTGTGGGATTTTCTGCTGCTATTCGGCTTGGTGAACCAGACGTCGGCGGATACGGTCAACATCCACAATTTCCAGGGCATTTATGTCAGCCCGCAACAAGCCAAGGCGCTGCTCAACGTGCTGCAACAGAATGTGAACCAGTACGAGGCGGCGTTTGGGGAAATCAAACTCGAGCCGCGGGCCGGCGCGGGGTTCGTGCAGTAGCGGCGCATGACGGTAGTGCCCGCGGGCCGGCGAACCAGCGCACGAAACTTCCTGCTGGTGGGGGCGGCGTTGGCCGCGTTCATTTTTGCCAGCCATCTCACATTTTTGAAGGTGCCCTTCTATTGGGATGAACTGGGACAATTTGTCCCGGCGGCGCTCGATATCTTTCAGAAAGGCGCCTGGGTTCCGCGCTCCACAGTGCCCAATGTGCATCCGCCGGGGGTGATGGCGTACCTGGCGGCGGTGTGGTCGATCACCGGTTACTCAATCGCTATAACGCGGCTGGCGATGCTCGGTCTCGCGGCCGCGGGTGCTGTGGTTACGCTCCGGCTCGGCACGTGCATGGGACTCTCGGTGGGAGCGGCGACGCTCGGGGCGGGGTTTCTCTCGGTTTCGCCGCTGTTTTTTTCGCAGTCGATGATGGCGCAGCTCGATATGCCCGCGATGGTGTTCCTGGCGCTGGCGCTCTTGCTGTTCCTCGAAGAGCGAATCGTGGCGGCGGCGTTGGTTTCGACGGTGCTGGTGATGATGAAGGAGACGGGCATCATCGCACCATTTCTGTTCGGCATGTGGCTGTGGTTTGAAAAGCGGCGGCGCGAGGCGATGTGGTTTGTTGTTCCGGTGCTGCCGCTCGTGGCGTGGCTCATGGTGCTCGATCGCGCGACCGGGCGTCTGTTCGGTAATGCAGCGTTCACCGAATACAACGTCTGGTATCTGTTGCATCCTGTGCGCCTGCCGTTGGCGCTGATGCGGCGCTTGTACTACCTGTTTATTGGGACGGGGCACTGGATCGGGTCGATCGCGGTGGTTCTGGCGCTTCGACAATCGTTGCTTTTCCGAACGCGCGCTTGGCGGATCGCCGGATTACTGGTAGTGGGGCACGTGCTTCTGGTGAGCGTTTTGGGAGGGGCTGTGCTGGAGCGTTACCTTTTGCCCGTGCTGCCTATTCTGTATGTCGCATTTGCTGCGGCCCTGTGGCGCTACGCTAAGCCATGGCGAATCGCCAGCGCGGCGGCGCTTGGCACGGCTTTGATTGCAGGAAATTTCTTGAACCCGCCCTATCCGTTTCCTTTGGAAAACAACCTGGCATTCGTAGATTTCGCGAGGCTTCACGGCGAGGCTGCCGCTTACCTCGAAACACACTATCCGGATGGAACGATCGCGACCATGTTTCCGCTGGCCTCCGCGCTGCGCCGGCCGGAGTACGGTTATGTGCGGCATCGGCTGCACGTGCGGGAGATCGATGATTTCTCGTCCAGGAATGTGGCCCCGCTGGCGCGCGAGGATGTGGCAGCGCTCGTGCTCTATTCGACGGCATGGGACCCGATGGGGTTGATGGAGAATCCGGAATGGACTGCATTCATCCAGCGCTATTACGGATACGAGGCGCCGGTGAGCCCGGAAGAGATTCGCGTGTTGCTGGGTGCACACCGCGTGGCGCGATGGACACGCCATGGCCAGTGGATCGAGATTTACCAAAGATAGGAGGTTCGCCGTGCGTATCGCCGTTATTGTTTTGATCGCCACTGCCATTGCGGCGCTGGCGTACCGGCCACAGCGCGACCCGCTGCCGGAGTTCCCGCGCATCATGATTTGGGCGTGGGAGCGGCCGGAAAAATTGGACTTCATCGACCCGCGCGAGGCCGGAGTCGCATTTCTGGCGCGCACGGTTACCGTGCGCGGCGAGATCGTCAATATTCGCCCCCGGATGCAGCCGCTGGTGGTGGCACCGGGGCTGGCGATGATGGCGGTGGTGCGCGTTGAGTCGCAGGATCCACAGCCTGGTGCGCGGATTGCCGTGGAGCACGCGATTCTGGATGCCACGGAACTCCATGGCGTTCGGGCGCTGCAAATCGACTACGACGCGAAAGCTTCCGAACGGGATTTTTATCGTGGCGTAATTCAGGACCTGCGCCGCGTGCTGCCGGCCTCCATGCCGCTCTCGATCACGGCGCTGGCTTCGTGGTGTGAGTATGACGACTGGATCTCCGGGCTTCCTGTAACGGAGGCTGTGCCGATGCTGTTTCGCATGGGCGCCGAACCCTATCGCGGCGCGGAGCGATTGCGCGAGAGAAAGTGCCAGTCGAGTGTCGGCATTTCGACCGATGAGCCGCTGGCCGAGCCGCCGCGGGGACGGCGCGTTTACATATTTCATCCGCGAAGCTGGTCGCGCGAAGAATTACGCGCTGCGATTCAGGAGGTGCGGCGATGGCAATAAGGCTCCGTAATGCGGCGCTGCTGCTTTTTTTGTTCGCAGGATTGCTCTCCAATCCGCCGGATCTTTCGAGCTGCGGGCCGTTTCTACCGACGGCTGCATTCAGCTTCTGGACCGTGCCGGAAGACGCGCAGGGTCGCTTTGCGCGGGGGCAGCTCGGCATCGTACAGCCGGGATTTCCGCGTTTCTATTTGATCATTGCGTACCGGTATCTGGCCGGAATCGGCCTGAATGCCGAAGAGCAGTCCGCGCTTTTCGCCCGCGAGGTTTACCAAACGCCGGAGGCCCAGCAGCCCGAGGCGATCGACCAGTGGAAGAAAGCGCGGGCGAGAGTGGCAGGGAGCGCAGCGCAGCCGGACATTTCACTGTTCAAGAGCATCAGCGGCGACGGCTACTACATTAACTATCTGAATTGCGGCGACAATGCATTTCACAATGCCGCGAAGACTCTGGAGGGCCGTATCGGTCACTTCGGACTGCAGAGTCCCGTGGTGAAGCAATGGGTGGCGGCGCAGGACCGGGTATTCGCGAATTGCTCGGGTGGTCCGTCGATTCCCGCGCCACTGGAAGGGACGGCCGATCCGCTGGCGCGCACTGACAGGGAATATCAGATTGCCGCGGCACATTTTTATGCCGGCGACCACGACGTGGCGGAACAGATGTTTCGCGCGATTGCGGAAGACAAGGGTTCTCCTTGGAGCGCGACGGCGCCTTACCTGGCCGTGCGGTGCGTGGTTCGCAAAGCCACGCTGAGCGTCAAGGGGCAGGGTTTCGATCGAGATCAGTTGTCTGCGGCGGAGGCGCAATTGCAGAAGATCTTGAACGATCCGGGAAGAAGCGCGGTGCATCCGGCGGCGCGGCGGTTGCTGGATTACATTCGCGCGCGGCTCAATCCGGGCGAGCGCATGCACAGTCTTGCGCAGGCGCTGCTGCAGAAAAATGCGCAGGCGACCATCCAGCAGAGCTCGCTGGATTATCGATTCTTGTATGACCAGCTCGAGAATGGAAACTTCGGCGGGTTCAAGGCGCTTCAGGGGGACGACGAACTGACCAGTTGGATCCAGGCCTTTCAAGCGCACGACGCGGGAAGTGCGAAGAAGGCAGCCGGCATGTGGCGCGCCAAGGGGTCGTTGCCGTGGCTGGTGGCCGCGTTTTCCATGACACATGGCGAGGATTCCGCGGGTAGCGAATTAATTGCCGCGGCACAGAAAGTGGGCCATGATTCGCCCGCTTATGCGACGGTGGCATTTCACGCAATCCGGCTCATGGAGGAATCGAATCGCAGGGCCGAAGCGCGAGCCGCATTGGACAAGCTGCTGGCTTCCGATGGGGCGCTGATGCCGGGGTCGGCACTCAACCTGTTTCGCGCCGAACGCATGAAAGCCGCGGCCGACTGGGAGGAGTTCCTAAATTATTCGGTGCGCGTGCCGGCGGGCACCGCTATTGCATTCACGCAGTACACCGGGGACGCGCGGCCGGAGATGGAGGAGCCCGATGCTCCACAAAGGAAGCCCCGGCCCGGGTTTGATGTGGATGCGGCCAAGATTCTGAACGAGCAGACGCCAGTCGAGCTCTGGCTGAATGCCGCCCAACGGCAAACTCTGCCGCAACCGATGAGGCGGGAAGTTGCCACGGCTGGCTGGGTACGGTCTATCTTGCTGGGAGATGAGAAGACCGCCCGGTCGCTAGCGCCGACTGTGCAGAATCTCGCGCCCGAGCTGAAACCGTCGCTCGAAGCATATCTGGATGCCGGAGACGCTCGCGCACGCACATTCGCAGCCGTGTTCGTGATGCTGCGCAATCCTGGGATGCGCCCTTATGTGCAGGTCGGTTTCGGGCGCGAAACACCGGTCAATAAGATCGACGATTTCCGTGACAACTGGTGGTGCTCGTTTGCTCCCGACAAAGACGGCTCGCTGCCCGGCTACTACCGCAATGCCTCGATCATCGGGGAACCGCTGCGGGAGCTTTACCAGGACGGTGCACCAAAGGCGCAATTCCTGGCAAAGGATGAGCAGGAACGCGGCAAGCGCGAATGGTCGCAGTTGGCAACCGTCGCGGCGGCGCCGGACTACCTCGCCGCACAGACTATCGACTGGGCCAAGAGCAACCCGAGCGACCCACGTGCGGCGGAAGCGCTGCACCTGGCAGTGCGCGCTACTCGCTACGGCTGCTCTGAACAAAAGACGCCGTACTCCAAACAAGCATTCGATTTGCTCCACAAGCAATATCCGGATTCCGAGTGGGCACGGAAGACGAAATACTGGTATTGATCGGCCGCGGATGAGCTCGGCTGCGCAAATCTTACTTTCGGACCGGGAAGATCTTGCATGTGACTACGGGCGCGGACATCGCATGGAGCATTCGTTACAATGTCTCGGCGTTGGCAGCAAAAATGCTGGCGTGAGCTTTCAAATCAAAACCCAGGGAGACGTCATGTGGAATAAGCGCGACGAAGTTCCATCCGCCCCACCCGTCCAGCGGCCCACACCGCCGGAGCAGGCACAACAGGTTGCGGGTCCTCAACCGGTTGTACGTGAAGCGCCCAAAGCTCCAGCCCCTATCGCGAACTCAAGAGTGACGATTGGGGCCTCGATGATCATCAAGGGCGATATCGTGAGCAGCGAAGAAATATATGTGGATGGGGAGGTGGAGGGCAAGCTCGACCTGGAGCAAGGCCTGACAGTTGGGCCGCACGGCAAAGTCAAGGCCAATATCAAAGCGCGTGAAGTGGTGGTCAGCGGGGATGTTCGGGGCAACGTGGTTGTCTCGGAGAAAATTACCATCCACAGAAACGCCAGCCTCATCGGCGATATCAAGACAGCGGGAATCGTCATTGACGATGGGGCGTATTTCAAGGGCAGCATCGATATCATCCGATCTAATTCGCCGACCAAAGCTGTAGAAGCCAAGGCCGCAAAGGCTTCCTAGAGCCGCCACCAACGCAGGGCGCGAAGAATGAAAATCGAGGTTGTGCAGGGCACGACGGGGCTGCTGCTCGTTCATGTGCTGGGGCGAGAACGGCTGGCGTGTGAGGCGGCCTACAATCGCTTTCTGGTTAACCACAACTTGAGAGAGTGGAGTTTAGTAGTAAGGACCAACCTTCTTGATCAAACGATTGTTGCCCAAAGCATCAATCCGGACGGGCAGGCGTCCAATGAGATGGTGATTGCACAACAGTCGGACATTCGGGCACAATTGACTGAGTTTCTGGAAGCGGAACTGGGCCACTGGCAGGAACCCTCCTCGGCGCTCGAAGCATCGGACGGATGCTAGGAACGGCGCGCGATTACGTTACAGGCGCGGTCCACGCGAAATCGCCAACCTGGTGGAATAAGCGTGGTGGCGCCGTAGTCCACTACCAGGGCGGGGCCCCCCGTGTCGCGCTCACGAACCTGTTGACGCGCTAATACAGGCAGGGATTGAAACCTCCCGCCGGTCCAGACACGACGTGATTCGGGTGTGGCGCTCCGGATTGCGTGCGCGAAGCGCGGGCGATGGGGCTTAGCCGCTTGGATGGTCGCGCGTACCCTTACGGTGATGACTTCGGTAGGACGCCGCGGGTCGCTGTATCCGTAGATCCGCTGATGCTCCTCGTGGAAAGACGCTCCCCAGGCGATGGTCAACTCGTAGCTCTGGCCCACGTAGCGGCAGTCTGCCATGCGCTGGATTGCTGCGCCGGGCATATCGCGCCGCGCTGCTCGCTCAAGCTCTGCAAAGCGCCGTTCGATTTGCCCTGTGTCGACGATGGAAGCTGAATAGTCGCGCATACGATCGGCCAGCAGCATGCCGAGAGCGGAGAGCGCTCCGGCAAAGCGGGGCACGATCACGGTTCGGATGCCGAGCTCTTCGGCCATCTCGCAGGCATGCAGCCCGCCGCAACCGCCGAAAGCTACCAGCGGGAAATCGCGCGGATCCTGACCGCGTTCTACCGAGACGACGCGAGTGGCTCGCTCCATATTGGCGTTGGCGATGCGGACAATGCCTTGGGCGGCCGCGATCCGATCGCGTTTGAGAATGCGAGCAATTCGATTGACCGCGGACTCGGCGCGGGCGGCGTCGATTTCCATCTCTCCGCTCAAGAACTGATGGGACGTAATGCGGCCCAGCACCACGTGGGCATCTGTGACGGTAGCTTGGTCGCCTTTCCCGTAACAGGCCGGGCCGGGATCGGCGCCGGCGCTTTCCGGCCCCACGCGCAGCAAGCCGCCCTCATCCACGCGCGCGATCGAGCCCCCGCCTGCGCCTACCGTGTGGATATCGAGCATGGGGACGCGCACCGGAAGGCCATCGATGTAAGATTCGGTGGTCACGCGGAGTTGGCCATCCCAGAGGCTGACATCAGTGGAAGTGCCGCCCATATCGAAAGTGAGGGCGCGCTCGAAACCGCTCCAACGCGCCGCGGCTGCCGCGCCCACGACTCCGCCCGCCGGACCGGACAGAATGGTCCGCACCGCGTGGCGGCGGGCTTCCGAAGTCGAGATGAACCCACCATTCGATTGCAGAATCGAGACGCGATGGCGGCTGCCGCGCTCTAGTTCCGATAAATATGAGTCCATGAGCGGGCCGACGTAGGCGTTGATCAGAGTCGTGGAAGCCCGCTCGAATTCGCGGAATTCCGGTGACACTTCATGCGAGCAACAGAGGTAGGAATCTCCGCGGAGCGCGCGTGCGGCGAACTGCTCGTTTTCAGGGTTGGCATAGGCGTGGAGGAAGCAAATCGCCACGGATTCCACACCGGCGCGGCCCAGGCGCTGCTTCAAACGCTTCAGTTCCGCCCGCGAAGGCCGCTTTGCCACGGAGCCATCGAAATACGCGCGCTCGCTCACGCCGAAGCATAGGGACGCCGGAACCAGATGCCGTTTCAGAGGCGGAGTCAGATTGTAGAGCTGAGCCCTGTTCTGGCGCCCGATGCGAACAAGGTCGGTGAAACCTTCGGTCGTGACGAACGCCGTCCGCGCGCCTTTGCGTTCCAATAATGCGTTGGTGGCGACCGTGGAGCCGTGAACAACGTCAGTGCGGGCAGGGGCTGCGATCCGGGACAATCCGGCGAGGATTACGCTTGCCGGAGACGAGGGATTCGAGCGCAGTTTGAAGGATTCGATCGCGCCGTTATCATGCAGGATGACGAAGTCCGTGAAAGTTCCACCTGTGTCGATCCCGATGCGCACGATTCCGCATGTTACCAGAGCCGCAAGGGCACCTACGGATGCGGAACATCTCCGTGCGGTTTGTGCTGCGTGATTTCCTCGTAAGCGTCGCGAACCTGAACAGCCAGGTCCTTCCCAACCCAGTTTTTCACGGCGTCCGGTAACTGGATGCTGGTAGAAACGAGCTTGTCGCCGTCTTTCTTGACAAGATCGTCGAGCTTGCTTCCCTTCTTTATGGCGGCCGCAACCGCGCGGTGCAGCTCCACCATGAAACTGCCCTGGCCTTCCAAAATTTCCTTACCACCGGCGCCGCCATGGCCGGGCAGAACGTAGTTGACATTGAGCTTGAGCGCGGCGGCGGTCACCTTTGGCCAGTTACCGATGTAAGCGTCTGCCGTATTGTTGTGTGGGCCGTTTACCGCCGCATCGCCCGTGCACAGCACTTTTTCCTTGGGGAGGTAAACGAACCCATCGCCGCGCGTGTGCGCCCAACCGAAGAAATAGAAACGCACTTCGCGCGTGTCGTCCGTTAGGATGAACGGAGTTTTGTCGAAGGTCTGCTTTGGCGGCTCGACGGAATCGGCGTGCATGTCAGCAACGTCCTGGCGGTTCTTAGCTTCGGCCTGCCAGCGCTTGGGCTCATAGCGTTTCATCTCTTCGGCCACGCCCTTGTACGCCAGCGTGGTCGCGCCGGCCTGCGTCCAGACCGCGTTGCCGTAGGAGTGGTCACCGTGATGGTGGGTGTCGAAGACGTATTTCACCGGCTTGTTCGAGACCTTCTTGGCTGCTTCCATGGCCAAGCGCGCGCCGCTCGGAAAGTTCGCATCCACCACGATCAGGTAGTCCTTCATTTCGATGATGATGTTGTTGCAGTGCCCCAGCTTGTCGAGGTCGCCTTCGCGAAACCAGACGCCCGGGACGATCTGCTTTACCGTGCCCGGCTGCGCATCACCAGCGCCAGTGAAGAAAGCCACCGCGATCAGAACCGTGAAGGCGCTCAGAATCCACACGCGTCGTTTTGTCATCGATACTCCGGCCAGGACCGCCCATGCTATCGCTAGCAATGTGTTGAAAGCAAGCGAAATTTTAAATCGGCTGGGCTAGCTGAAGGCGGCTGCAAGGCCCACCTTGATCAGAATGTAAAGCGCCCACGAGCCCACCACACAGGTGAGGGACGTTGCCCATGAGATCTTGCGCGAGGCCACGGAAAGCCCGGTGGCAAGCAGCACCAGAACCCAGAACGTGAACACATCGATGGACGTTGCTAGGCTGTACTCCCATTTCGGAGTGCTGGTTACGTCGAGAAACGCAGCGATGTTGGTCGGCGAGGGGTTCTGCAAATCGAATTGATCGGGATCTTTTAACATTAATACCGCAAAACTCATGATGCTGGAAAGGATATACGGCACGAGCGCGTAGCAACAGACCGCAAACACCTGGCCGAATGCGACAGCAGCTCCCAAAAAAGTCCGGAAGATGAGCAGGAACACAGCGGACACGATGAGAGTGATCACCGGCAACGCCGCTACGGCAGCTACGTAAACTATGACAGGAGTGATTTTCATGGACACGGCGAGGGCTTGCTCGCGCTGCGCGGGGTCCATCTGCTGGATTTTCGGGTTCAAATCCATCTGCTGCCGAACGAAGCGCTCGAAACCCACGCGTTGGCTGAACATGAAAATGAATCCAAGGCTCAGCACAGCGATGATGGCCAGCGGGGGCCACCAGCGGGTATGCGTCGAGATATCGCGAAATGCCGCGCTCGGCTCAAACAGTACTCCGGAAAGACGGGCAATCTCGCCCATGGGCGGCGGTGATGCGGGTGTAGCGGCTGCCATTTGGTCTGCCATTGTATACCCGCGGCAGGCGGATGTCTTGCCCCACCGTGAGCCTATCCGCGGGCGCGTTGGCTCTCGCTCTGAGGCTCGTATGTCACATTCAGATGTGGAGTCACCAGACGTTGATGCCCCTGTAAACGAGATGTGAGGCAGCTTTCGAGCACTCCACTCGTCAGCAGCGTCCGCTCGACAGGGTAAGGCGCTTTTCCGGTGGAGAACATCTCTTCCACTTTGCCGATCAGGCAAGCCGAGTATGTCACGTTCGGCTCAGGCGTCAGCAGGAATTGGTTGGATACGATTCCGCGACCCTTCACGCGCGCGGCGAAGTTGAAATCCCGCAAAGCGCCGTCGAGCATCAAGAGGGTGGCGCGGAAGCCGTCGGCATATTCGATGAAGTAGGCCCATGGATTCTTCGCCAGCTTGGGCAACTCGCCGTTGCGGACCAGGTCTTGGGTGCGGCCATCCTTGACGGTGAGGCCGAGGGGCGTATCACTGCGGGAAAGGGCGGCTGTCAGCAGCTCTTTGGACCAGCGGCCTTGGTCACCCGCTTTCCAGACGGCGTCACCTTCCACCAACTGCACCGCTTTGACCCCGGTTTCTCCTCCTCTTCGCCGCTCGACCATGCATTGCAAGGCTTCAAGTGCGTGAAAATCCATGGCATCGGAGCCACCTTCGCCTACCATCAGCGCGTCCTCAATTTCGCAACCGAGCGGTAGCTCGACATCCGGCAATCGCCAGGTTACCGGAAGTGACGAGCCGGCAAGCATTGGAAATCCAAGCCGTTTGGAGGCATCCACCATCCACTTGGCCTTTTCAAAGCTGTAGGACAGATGTTTATCGTTGAAGACGGGCACGGCCTTGCCATCTTGCCCGAAGACGTCGGCGCACTGCTTGAAGAATTCGTAGCGCGGATAAAGAACCTGTCCCTTTTCATTGCGCGGGTAGTCGCCGTGCTCGGCGATGATCATCACGGCGTCGACGGCCAGCTTGTCTCCACCGCAACGGAGAGTCTCGGCAATCGTCGGGTAGACCTTGAATCCGAATTCGCGCGCTCTCACCTCGCTCAAATCGTTCTCCGGTTTCTGATCCACGTAGAGCGAAACGATCCGCATGTCGGGACGATGCCATTTGCCCTGGTGTGGATAGCCAACGAGAATCCGGTCGGCCTCGTGCTGCGCGTGCGAGAGGTAGCGGTAAACGGTTGTGATGACCGCGATGCGATGGGGCATGACCGGCTAGGTTCTCCAGAAAGTCGATTCGCGTGTTGGCTGGTAACGAATTGCCAAGTGCGGCGTATCGTAACGCCCCTGGTTGCGATACAGGCTCTCGACGCCCGCCGCTGTCAATCCGGTAGTCAGCAGAGTTCGTTCCACCGGGTACGTCGGCTTGCCGGCGAGAAACATCTGCTCCATGCCGTTCACCAGCGGGCTGAAGAAATTCGCCAGTGTAGTGCGGCCGTCGGGCATGGGCAGATACATTTGGGTTGAGATCGGCTCACTTTGCCCCTCGATACTCGCCGCGAAATTGAAGTCTTTCAGCAAGCCGCTCATGAGGAGCATCGTGCACTTGACCCCGTCGGTATGCTCGTATCGATATGCTCTAGGATCCTGCACGAGCCGGCGCATGTCATCGACAGTCGGAAAAATGTCGCTAAATCCCTGGCGCGCAGGCGTCAGCGTGTGGCTCCGGCAGAGCGCGGCTTCCATGAGTTCGTGCGGCCAAACGCCATCCTGGTAAGCCTTCCAGAAGTTTTCTCCACGATACGCCTGTACCCATTTCACACCGGTTTCACCGCCCGCACGGCGCTCGACCATGCATTGAATGGTTTCGAGCCCGTGGAAATCGTAGCTGTCCACGCCGCCGTAGCAGACGCACAAAGCCTCGCGCACTCGAGCACCGGCCGGCATTTCGACCGACGGTGTCCGCCAGGTCACGGGCAAGCTGGAGCCCGCCATGAACGGGAATCCCATGCTGCGCGCCGTGTGGTACATCTCTTTGGCCCAGTCCCAGTTCCACGAGAGATGCTTGTCGCTGAAAACGGGAACGGAGCGCTCGCTATCGCGAAACACTTTCACAATCTGCTGGAAGAATTCATAGCGCGGATACTTCGTCTGTCCTTTTTCGTTCTGTGGATAGTGACCATGTTCGCCGACGAGCACGACGCCATCCACTGCGAGTTTGCCGGTGCCCAGGGTCAGTGCTTCGGCGATGGTTGGGTAGATTTTCATCTCGGGATGGCGCGCCGCCCGCTCACGGCTCAGGTCGTCTTTACCAACTTGATCGACGTAAAGCGCGACGAGATCCATTGGCGGATAGTGATGCGTGCTGTTCCAGCCGTAGCCGTCCAGAAACCGGTCGACGATATGTTGCGAGTGCGACATGCGGAAGTAGATGGTGCAGATCGCTGCCAGCTTTGGGCGCTTCGGCGGCGGCTGAGTCTGCAATGCGAATGGCGCGGCGCCTGCGCCTGCGATGAAGGTTCTGCGGGAAAGAGCCACGATTACTTCTCCAAGTCGACCACGGCGTACGCGCCCATCTCGGGGATGGTGAACTCTGTAGCGCCATCGGCCGGTTCATAGTCCGCGAGCGCGGGATTCTTGATTCCAAAAGCCGCCAGCTTGCCGTGCTGATAGGTTCCTCGCACCCGTACGCGCAGCCCATCGACTTTGCCGCCACCGTAGTTGACGAGGTGCACGCGGAGCCGCTGGCCATCTCCGTTCACTTTGCCCAACACTACCTCGCTGCCATAAATGCGCAGCAATCTCTTCTCGTCGGTCAGCTTTTGGCGCACCAGCGTGGCGAAGGCAGACGGGTCCAGAGCCGCATCCTTGGGGAAATCCTTGGTTCCGATCTGGACGTTCAGATCGTACGCCGTATCGGGCGCTCGCACGATGAGATACAGCAGATTTCGACGGGAAAGCAGATTGAGCACCTCGCCGGTTTCCTCGGAGCCATCGTCGATGATCGCAATGTTCGCCATGACCGGCAACGCTGGCTGATCGACACTCTTCAGAAACGCCAGCATTTGGCCGAACGCAGTCAGGTCCCGTGGTTCGGGGTGAACTACGGCATCGGCGCCATAAACATACGCCTCAGCCGCAGCTAACGCCGCTGTGCGCCATCGCACGTCATAATAGTACTGGCGCCGCCCGTCTCGATTGATGCGCCAGCCGTTGCCGTTGACCCAGGGCATGCTCGTCGCTGCCGCGACGTTCATCCGGCGTTCCACACCGGGAGCCGGGAGCTTTACGAATTTCGACGCATCGAAAGGCTGCGCGTCAATGCCTGCGGTCTTCCAGGCACCTTCCTGTCCTGCGGGAACGAACACGCGGTCGATCCCAGCCTGCCTAACCACATCCGCGGTCTTCGGACCTTGATCCCAGTAAAGACCGGGCAGCAGAGCCGCCAGAAGGAAGCCGAGCATCACAACTCGATTTTCCTGACCTGAATCCTGTCGATCTCATACACGCCCAAACCCAGCGTGGATGCGTACTCGATGTGCCCCGGCTCGCGGACGAACCGGTCGACGCTGGGGTTATTGTCGTAGCCTCTACCGGACTTGATGTGAGCCATGGAGCGATCCCAGACGGAGGTGGCGTGCTCCGCCTTGCGTTTGTCGTCGATTACGTCGAGCAGCAAGCGATCTATCGACACAGGGTCCGTGCCGAACAACATCTGCTTGGGGTAAAAGCGGAACTTGCGGCTGGGAGAGAACGGCCCGCCATGCCAGACGCCGCGCAGGCCATCCATGATGGCCAGCACAGTGCGGGAGCGCAAGGGCTCGACACTGGCGAGAGTTCCGATGAACGAATAGGTGTTGGTCTTGAATCCGGAATGCGACCGCGCCACATTGGAAAAGCTGCCGTACGCAATATTCTTCAGGCAGCCGGTGACGCCAGCGGCGCCGTGATCCTTCATATTGGGGACGTTGATGATTTTGGTGAAGTGCTCAGTCACCACTCGCGCCATGTTGGATCGCGTATCTTCTTCGCCGAAGAAGTTCACATCGACGTAGGTATTGGGGTCGTAGCCGGCGATCGAGCCACGGTCATGTTCGGCAGTCCAGATATGCACGCCCGCCGGCACAAAGCTGTCGTAATGCACACTGGCCACTTGGTTTTGGAAGCGCTCATAAATCCAAATTTGGTTTGGCTTCAACCCCACCACGCCAAGATTCCTGACGATCTCTCCCACCACCTCAGGAGTGGACATGATTCCGGGCGCGCCGGAGCAATTCACCTTGATACCCACGACATCGGCGGAGTTAAAGAAGCGGGCCCAACTGTCGCGGGCGTCGGCATCGCCAGTGAGTGCGCGCATGCCTTGCGAGATCATCTCGCGCACTGTTGGTGCATCCACCTTCTCCGATGGCTCGTCGATCGCCTTCCCGGCGTGAACGCGCGCCACCTTGCCAGGGTAGGCCCCAGGCATGCCGGGTTGCGCCGCGGGCTGATATCGGCTAACGATCTGGTACTTGGGCAAATCCTCGTGCAAGCTGGCCGCTAATGCTACGGGAGCTGCAGCCGTGGCCTGCAAAAACGTGCGGCGGTCCATTTTTCGATGATAGCCCGTTTACGGCGCCCGCTCAGCTTTTCGCGTGTCCGAACAGGCGAAGGCGCAGGACAAAGTGGCGGCCCTCGTCGCCGAAGAACTGCATAAACGTAGGCGAACCAATGACGTTGCTGACGGCGGTGGGATTACGATTAGCCGTCAAGTTGTTCGCGCCCAGGCGAATCCCAAAGCGGTAACCCCGAAAAGTGAACCTGCGCTCAATGTGAAGGTTCAGGTCCAGATTGGATGGATACCGGTGCGAGTCGACGACGCCCACCACGCGCCCGGCATCGTCGGTAAAGGAATAGGGAAAGCCTGTGCGCCAATCCACCAGATATGCGATCGCCCATTTTTCCCGGAATCTCTTGAGCGGCGGCGGCAGGTAACCCCAGGACAGGAAGCGATTCGGAGCGTCCCATGGCATCGGTCCGAGGTTGTTCCCTACCTGGAGCGGCTGGTCCACGCTCACGTCCAGTACAGCGTTGGAGATCGCCCTGGAATGCACGTAGCTGGCAAGCCACTCGTACTGGTCGCCAAACGAATGCCGAATGGTTATTCCGACTTCATCATAGGCGTCGCGCCGCAGGTTGGTTAATGCATAGGTCCCGCCGAACCCATAACCCAGAACCTCCGGCTGAATGATCACGGGACCGCTCGTCTCCGGTGCATAAACAAGACCGCCAGCGCCTCGTTTTCGAAGCCACTCCAATTTCGCGAAGAGACGATGTCCCAGGGCCTGTTCCACACCCGCGCTCACATTGTCATATCGAGGCATAGTGAGGGCGTGCCCCGGAACGAAGGTGGTCACCAGCGGAGTTTCTGGTACTCCCTCCGGCGAAAATGGGACAGTCACGGCCTGCTGATCGAGGGGCTTGCTGAACAGGGCCAGGCTCGCGGCATCATAGATGACGCTGTAACCGCCCACCAGCTTGGTGTTGGAGTTGGCGAACGGCGCGAAGGCCGCCGAGATGCGAGGCCCGAATGAGGCCCGCCGCACCAATTCATCCCAGTCCTCGCGCAGACCCGCGTCGATGACCAGCCGGGGGACGGGCTGCCAGTGGTCGTTTATGTAGGATGCGAAAGCCAGATTCGCCTTCCCGAAATCGCCGCTACCCCTAAACGTTGTCTCGAACAGCGGAAGGCCGGAAAGGCCGACCACTTCATAACTGCTGCGCTGGAATTCGGCGTGATAGCTGAGTCGCTGAGCGTCAGCGCCGGTCTGCAATTGATGCCTTCCATAAAAATGAAATGCCGGTGGGAAGAAGTTGACGAAAGCTTGCTTGCGGCCGCCGTGCTCACGGGAATCGACGAAGTAGTTGCCGCTGCGTCCTTCGGGAGTCAGCAGGTATGGAGCAGTCCCTTCCGGAACGCGTGTCCGCAGCGTACGCTGCCAATCCAGACCGACCTCGGCCAGCGCGCCATTGCTCCATGAGTGGGTGTCTTTCACCGCAATCATCCAATGATTAGTTCCCAGGCCCGAAGTCGTGGACTCGGGGTCCAGCGCGCCCAGGCCGAAATGGTCCTGATGGTCGAAGTTGGTCAACAGATCGGCGTACAGAATGTTGGCAGAGGTCAGATTCACTTGGGCGTGAAACAAGTTCCCCGCGGCCCACGACGTGTTCGTATCCTCCCCTTTGGGAAGTCCGGCGACGTAACCGCTGTCGAACTCTCCGTCGAAGTTGCCCGAAAACCAGGCGCGTCCCTTCACAATCGGGCCGGAAAAGACGGCTCGGGGCGTCCAGTCTCCCAAACGCAGCCCGCCGTGCAGGTCCGGTCCGGGAATGAAATTGGTGGCAGTGAAGTGGTATTGGTCAGTTCCGTTCTCGCTGCTGATGGCCAGCGTTCCCGCTGAACCGCGACCATTCTGGGGCCCCTCCCGCGACGACGATAAGTCGAGTGACCGGATTCCCTCCACTGCCAGCCGCGTCGAGTACCGGCCGTTGATGGGATCGCTGATGTCGAAGCCATCCAATAAGTACTGTGTTTGGTACTCCGCGCCGCCGTGGAAGTGCACCCCTCCAGAGGGGTCCTGAATGACGCCTGGCGTCAATCGCAGTGCGTTGCGCAGGCTGTTGCTCGCCGGGTACGGAACGTTATTCACTTCGGTCCCACTGAGGCGCTGCTCGCGGTCGGTTCTGGCCGGGTCAACCGGCGACGGTGATTCGCCGACCTGCACGCTCTGGAACACCTCCCGCTGCGGGTTCAGCACGAGTGTTACTTCCGTGCCGCTTTTCTCCACGTGTACCGGACGATCTGTCAGGCGGAAGAAGCCCACGCTCTCCGCACTCACCAGGTATTCGCCTGACTCGGGTAGGGAAAGCTGAAAGGCGCCAGCGGGCCCCGTGTGGGTTTCCATGGGCGTCTGCGGGCCCGTATGCGCCCAAACTCGTGCGTTGGCAACGGGCGCTTCGTTGTCATCCACCACGTGCCCGCTCAACGTAACCTGGGCGTCGGCGGCCGTGACCGCGAGAGCCGCTAACACCAAACTAATGATCCAGGGTTCTGACACCAGACTGCCTCGCTTCACTATATCGAGGAGGCGCAAGGCATTGCATCGGGCCCCCTGGCTCGAAATCGTAACTTTTAGTGACATACGGACGAATCCAGATGTAGAGTTCCCGCATTAGCACTATCATGTAGGGAAAGTAAGGTGGAGCGATACATATGTTAACTAAAGTACGGTTTGCGTCTTCGCGGCGGTCGTTGTTGAAGGCCGCGATCGCGGCACAGTTTGCGACTCTCTCGCTCATTGCCGCCAGTTTTCCCGATCCGGCAGTGGACACACCTCGCGTCTCTGGCAAAACAGAAACGGCCGTCCTGGCCGGGGGCTGTTTCTGGGGCGTGGAGGGCGTATTCGAATCGTTGAAGGGTGTATCGGCTGTGGTTTCCGGCTATTCCGGAGGCAAAGCGAACACCGCCCACTACGAGATGGTGAGCACCGGCACCACCGGTCACGCGGAGTCGGTACGCATTACTTACGATCCCTCCCAAATCTCTTATGGCCAACTGCTAAAAGTCTATTTCTCGGTGGCGCACGATCCCACGGAAAAGAATCGCCAGGGCCCGGATTGGGGCACGCAGTATCGCTCGGAGATCTTTTACGCGAACGACGAACAGAAGCGGGTCGCCGAGGCGTACATCCAGCAGCTCGATGCAGCCAAGATTTACAAGAAGCCGATCGTAACCTTGGTGGAGCCTCTGCAAGCGTTCTATCCCGCTGAGGAGCATCATCAGCACTTTATGGCGCGGAACCCGACCTATCCTTATATCGTGTACAACGATGCGCCGAAGGTGAAGCACCTCTACAAACAATTTCCCGAGCTGGTGAAAGGAGATGCGAAATGACTGGATCGTTCGACAGTAACCGGCGGAACTTTTTGCGGCTCTTGAGCGGCATTGCGGCCGGAAGGCTGGCGCTGGCCGGGGGCAAGCACGAAGCTAAGCTGTTGCGGATTGTGGAGTTTGACGCCGTAGGCGGAAAGAAAGGAATCGTGGAAGTGGAAAAAATCCAGAAACCGGACTCCGAGTGGAGGCAGCAACTGACTCCGGCGCAGTTTGAAGTAACTCGCCGCAAAGGGACGGAACCCGCCTTCCACAACAAGTATTTCGACAACCACGAAGACGGCCTCTACAAATGTATCTGTTGCGGCACCGTTCTGTTCGATTCCAAGACGAAATTCGAGTCGGGCACGGGTTGGCCGAGTTTCTGGCAGCCGATTGCCAAGGAAAACGTGACCACTCACACCGACTACAGCTACGGAATCCGCGAGGAGGTAGTTTGCACGCGCTGCGACGCCCACCTCGGACACGTATTTCCGGATGGTCCACCCCCGACGCACCAGCGCTATTGCATGAATTCGGCCTCTCTGGACTTCGTTCCGCGGGGCAAAGCCAGCTCCTAAGCCAGCGTTTGGCCCTGGGGCGGCGTTGGACGCGGCAACGCGCAAATTGGTACAAACGTCCCGATGGGCTTTCTCGACGAAAACTTTCTATTGCAGAGCGAAACGGCGCGCCGGCTGTACTTCGAGTATGCCGAGGCGCAACCGATCCTCGACTATCACAATCACCTCCCGCCCAAAGACATCAGCGAAGACCGCCGATTCGGGAATCTATTCGATATTTGGCTCGAAGGCGACCACTACAAGTGGCGCGCCATGCGCGCAAACGGCATCGACGAGCACTTCTGCACGGGCGACGCTTCGGCCTACGAGAAGTTTCTGGCGTGGGCGCGCACCGTGCCATACACGCTGCGTAATCCGCTCTACCACTGGACCCACCTTGAACTCCGGCGATATTTCGGCATCCAGGAACTTCTCGACGATCGGACTGCACCCGCTGTTTGGAAAAGAGCCAACGAGATGCTCGCGGGTTCGGATTTGACGGCTCGGGGCATACTGCGCCGATTTCGCGTCACGGCCCTGTGCACGACTGACGATCCGGCGGACGATCTGTGCCATCATCGCGCCATCGCGGCGTCGAAGTTCCCGGTAGCTGTATATCCCGCGTTCCGGCCTGACCGTGTCTTCGAGGTCCATCTGCCGGAGCGCTGGAACGCCTGGCTGGGCCGCCTGGAGACCGTCGCCAACCGTGAGATTCGCAGCCTAACGGCGTTGCTCGACGCTATCGACGCGCGCCACGACGACTTCCATTCCATCGGGTGCCGGCTGTCCGATCACGGCTTGAACTCCTGTCCGTCGGAAGAGTGCGCGGAAAGCGATGCCGCGACGATTTTTCGCCAGGCGCGCGGCGGCCAGTCGGCGTCGGAGGGAGAACAGTTAAGATTCGCTTCGTTCCTGCTGCTTCACCTCGCGCGTCTCGACGCACGCAAAGGCTGGACCAAACAATTGCACCTGGGTGCTCGCCGGAACACAAATTCACGGATGCTGGCTCAGGCCGGCCCCGACGCGGGTTTCGACTCGATCGGCGATTTTCCCCAAATCCAGGGTCTTGCCCGATTCCTCGACGCGCTGGAGCGTGAGGGCGCGCTTCCCAAGATGATCCTGTACAACGTAAACCCGATTGAGAATTATGCGTTCGCGACTATAGCTGGGAACTTCGCGGGCGCCGGGATAGCGGGTCGCATCCAATTCGGCAGCGGCTGGTGGTTTCTCGATCAGAAAGAAGGAATCGAGTGGCAGTTGAATGCGCTTTCTAACTGCGGATTGCTGGCGCGGTTCATTGGGATGCTGACGGATTCCCGCTCGTTCATGTCGTTCCCCCGCCACGAGTATTTTCGCCGCGTGCTATGCAACCTGGTCGGTTCCGAGATGGAAACGGGCGAGCTGCCCGGCGATCTGGAACTCTGCGGGCGTATGATTCGTAACATTTGCTACCGCAACGCCCGCGTTTTTCTTGACCTGCCGCAAGCCGCAGCGGCCGCCTGAACCGCTCGTTGCCCGCCGATGTGCCGAACGGCATAGGCGAAAAGCTGTCATTCGGCACTCGCGCAATCCCGTGGCCCTCTTCCATACTGGTAGGCAAACCGAGAAACTCATGACGCATCCTCCATCCGCCATCGTTCACGAACGGCCTCCCATGCCTCCGGAAGTCAAAGGACCACCGCCGCGATCCTCCTCGCGCGGCTGGCTCTGGCTGCTGGCTCTGATTGTCGTGGTGGCGGCCGGCGCATATTTTCTCTGGCCCAGGCTCAAGCCCGCGCAGCCAGCGAACGCGCAACCGGCAGCCGCGGGGCAAAAAGGACGCGGTCCTGGCCTCATCCCGGTGGTCGCGGTGCGCGCCCAAAAAGGCGACATTGGTGTCTACGTCAACGGGCTGGGAGCCGTGACTCCCATTTACACCGTCACCGTGAAGAGCCGCGTTGATGGCGAGATTATGAAGGTTCTCTACACCGAGGGCCAACTCGTGCATCAGGGCGAACTGCTCGTCCAAATTGATCCGCGCCCCTATCAGGTGATGCTCGAACAGGCGGAAGGACAACTGGCTAAGGATCAGGCGACCCTCAACAACGCACGCGTAGATCAGACCCGTTACGAAAAGCTGCTGGCTCAGAATGCCATTCCGGAGCAGCAGCTCGCAACGCAGAAAGCCATGGTGGGTTCGGCGGAAGGCGCGGTGAAGGCCGACCAGGGAGCCATCGACGCCGCCAAGCTCGATCTGGTTTACAGTCAAATCACTGCGCCCATCACGGGGCGCGTCGGCCTCCGCCTGGTAGACCCCGGAAACATTGTTCACGCGTCGGATAGCAATGGCCTGGTGGTTATTACACAGATCGATCCGATTAGCGTCATCTTCCCCATCGCCGAGGATCAGGTTCCGATAGTGGTCCAGAGAATGCGTGCGGGGCAGTCTTTGCGGGTGGAAGCCTGGGACCGCGCTATGGCCAAAAGGCTCAGTACCGGTGTATTGCAGACCATCGACAACCAGATCGACGAGACCACTGCCACCGTCAGGCTGAGGGCGCAGTTCGGAAACAAGGATAGCTCGCTGTTTCCGGGGCAGTTCGTAAATGCCCATTTGCTGGTGGAGGAGCAACACGGCGTCACGCTGGTCCCAAACGGCGCTATTCAGCGAAATTCGCAGAATATCTACGTCTGGCTGGTGAAGCCCGATCAGACAGTGACCGTGCGCACCATAACCGCGGGAACAACGGAAGGGGATCAATCCCAGATTGCTACGGGGCTTGCTCCGGGCGAGGTGGTTGTCACCGATGGGGTCGACAAGCTCCAGGAAGGGACTAAGGTTAGCCCGCACATCGCCGGTGAGAATACCCGGAGTGCAAAAAAATGAGTCCTTCGCGGACATTCATCCTTCGGCCGGTGGCCACGTCTCTGCTGATGGTTGGCATTCTGCTGGTAGGCACGGTGGCTTACAAGCAGTTGCCGGTATCGGCGCTGCCGGAGGTGGATTACCCGACCATCCAGGTAGTTACGTTCTATCCCGGCGCAAGCCCGGACGTCATGGTGTCGGCGGTGACGGCGCCGCTGGAGCGCCAGTTCGGCCAAGTGCCCGGACTGCAGCAGATGACTTCTACCAGCTCCGATGGAAGCTCGGTCATCACACTGCAGTTCAACCTGAGCCTGAATATAGACGTTGCCGAACAGGAAGTGCAGCAATCCATCAATGCTTCCGGGACCTTCCTGCCCGCCGACCTGCCCACACCGCCGATCTACAGCAAGATCAATCCCGCGGATACGCCGATTCTCACGCTGGCGCTCACATCGACAACAATGCCGCTGTCGAAAGTGGAGGATCTGGCAGATACGCGCCTCGCGCCAAAAATCTCGCAGCTTCCGGGCGTGGGCCTGGTCAGCATCAGCGGCGGCCAGAAGCCCGCTGTGCGCATCCAGGCGAATCCTACCGCATTGGCGTCGGCCGGCCTGAATCTCGAGGATCTCCGCAGCGCGTTAGCCGCGGCCAACGTGAACCAGGCAAAAGGAAACTTTGACGGCGCGCATCAGGCTTATACCATCGGCGCGAACGATCAATTACTCACGAGCGCCGACTATGCCGCACTGATCGTTGCATACCGCAACGGCGCGCCCGTGAAACTGACGGATGTGGCCACGGTTTCCGACGACACGGAGAACGTCCGCCAGGCCGCCTGGATGAACGAAACGCCCGCCGTCATCATGAACGTGCAGCGGCAGCCGGGCGCCAACATCATCGCCGTGGTGGACCGCATCAAGCTGGTTTTGCCCCAACTGCAGACTTCGCTGCCCTCATCAATTCAGGTCAAAATCCTGACGGACCGGACGACGACCATTCGGGCCTCGGTCGAAGACGTGGAATTCGAGCTGATGCTGACCGTCGCGTTGGTAGTGATGGTCATGTTCTTATTTCTGCGGAGCCTGTACGCAACCGTAATTCCCAGCGTGGCGGTGCCTCTTTCGCTGGTGGGAACGTTCGGGGTGATGTACCTGCTCGGCTACAGCTTGAACAACCTTTCTCTGATGGCGCTCACGATTTCGACGGGCTTCGTGGTGGATGACGCCATCGTCATGATCGAAAACATCTCACGCTTCATCGAGGAGGGTGAGCGGCCGCTGCAGGCAGCGCTAAAGGGCGCTGAGCAGATCGGCTTCACCATCATCTCGCTGACCATCTCGCTGATCGCCGTGCTCATCCCGCTGCTGTTTATGGGGGATATCGTCGGCCGCCTGTTCCGCGAATTCGCGGTGACGCTCGCGGTGACCATTCTGGTCTCGGCGGCAGTTTCCTTGACCCTGACGCCGATGATGTGCGCCAAGCTGCTGAAGCACACTCCGGAAGGGCAGCAGGGACGCTTCTACCACGCCTCCGAACATGCCTTCAACAGCATCATCGCCCTTTACGGCAAGACGCTTACGTGGGTTCTGCGCCACCAGACCATGACGCTGCTGGTAGCGGTCGCCACGCTGGCGCTGACGATCGTCATGTTCATCTATATCCCCAAGGGTTTCTTCCCCATCCAGGATACAGGCGTGATTCAAGGTGTTTCGGAAGCAGAGCAAACTATTTCGTTCAAGGCGATGGCCGAACGGCAGCAGCAACTCGACAAAGTGATTTTGCGAGATCCGGCCGTCGAGAGTCTTTCCTCGTTCATTGGCATTGACGGCACCAATACGACTTTGAACAGCGGGCGCATTCAGATCAATCTGAAACCTCTTAACGAGCGCAAGATCAACGCGAGCGACGTGATTCGCCGGCTACAGCCGGCGCTGGCCGAGGTAACGGGCATCACGCTGTTCATGCAGCCGGTGCAAGATATCACGGTAGAGGATCGCGTCAGCCGTACCCAGTTCCAGTACACGCTGGAGGATCCCAATGTCGCGGAGCTCAATACCTACGCTCCGCGAATGCTGGAAAGCTTGCAGAAGCTGCCCGAACTGCGCGACGTGGCTAGTGACCAGCAAGTGGGCGGGCTCCGTACCAGGCTGGTGTACGACCGCGACACCGCGTCTCGCCTGGGCATCACTCCGTCGATGATCGACAACACGCTCTACGACGCCTATGGCCAGCGTCAGGTATCCACGATGTTCACGCAGTTGAACCAGTACCACGTAATCCTGGAGGTGAATCCCACCTTCCAGCGGGACCCGTCGGACCTGCGCAATCTTTATATTCGTTCGTCGTCTGGATCGGGGGGATCCGCTGGTCTGGTTTCGGGCGGCTCGGCGAGCACGATCCTTTTCGGGCCTTCCAGCTCGTCCACCAGCACGTCGCTCGCTCCTGGATCCAGCGTATCCACGGGCGCGACTTCCTCGGCGTTGTCCGGATCATCTAATGCGGCGAGCACGGCCTTCGCCGGCACGGCTGCGTCCTCTCAGGTGTTTGGCAACGGAAGCCAGGTACCGCTCGGCGCCTTCACCCACCTCGAGCAGACCACTGTTCCGATCACGGTGAATCACCAGGGGCAGTTTCCCGTGGTCACACTATCCTTCAACCTGGCTCCGGACGCTTCGCTGGGCGATGCGGTCGACGCGGTCAACAAGGTCCGGCAGGAGATCGGCCTGCCCGCCAGCATTCAGGCGGAGTTTCAGGGCACAGCCGAGGCATTCCAGGCTTCGCTCGCGAACGAGCCGGTGCTGATTCTGGCGGCATTGATCACGGTCTACATCGTGCTGGGCGTGTTGTATGAGAGCTACATCCATCCCATAACGATCCTGTCCACGCTGCCTTCGGCGGGCGTGGGCGCGCTCCTAGCCCTCTACATCTGCCGCAACGACTTCAGTGTGATCGCGCTGATTGGCATCGTGCTCCTGATCGGCATCGTGAAGAAGAACGGCATCATGATGATCGACTTCGCGCTGGAGGCCGAACGCAAAGGTGGCAAGCCGCCGGAAGAAGCGATTTTTCAGGCCTGCTTGTTGCGCTTCCGCCCCATCATGATGACCACTCTGGCGGCGCTACTCGGCGGTCTTCCCCTGGCGCTGGGCACCGGTACTGGCTCGGAGCTGCGGCGGCCCTTGGGCATCACCATGGTCGGCGGTCTCATTCTCAGCCAGATGCTGACTCTCTACACCACGCCCGTGATTTACCTCTGGTTCGACCGTCTGGCGCGGCGATTCGGTACCTCTTCTTCCGCAAGCCAGGAAGGACCCGAACTGGTTCCGGTGGACTGAGCCATGAATATCTCCAAACCATTCATTCACCGGCCCGTGGCCACTACGCTGCTCACTCTCGCCGTAGCGCTATCGGGAGCCGTTGCGTTCCGCCTGCTGCCCGTCTCGCCGCTACCTCGTGTGGATTTTCCCACCATCTCGGTCTCGGCGCAGCTTCCCGGTGCGAGTCCCGAAACCATGGCTTCCTCCGTGGCCACTCCGCTGGAGCGCCAGTTCGGCCGCATCGCGGGCATCACCGAGATGACTTCGGCCAGCTACCTGGGAACCTGCAGTGTCACGCTGCAATTCGATTTGAATCGCAATATCGACGCCGCGGCGCGTGATGTGCAGGCCGCCATTAACGCCGCTGCCGGTTACCTGCCGGCGAATTTGCCGATGCATCCGACGTATCGCAAAATCAATCCGGCCGACTCTCCGATTTTCATGATGGCCCTAACATCGAGTGTGCTCGACAAAGGCCATATGTATGACGCGGCGTCGACGATCATGGCCCAAAAGCTGGCGCAGGTGAAGGGCGTCGGACAGGTGTTCGCGTGGGGCAGTGCCCTGCCCGGTGTGCGGCTGGAACTGAACCCGATGGCCTTGAACAAGTACGGAATCGGCCTCGAGGGTGTTCGGGGCGTGCTGGCTGCCGCTAATGCCAACACTCCCAAAGGGCATTTTGACGACACCCACCACATGTGGGAAGTCGGCGCCAACGATCAGTTGTTCAAGGCCAAGGACTACCAGCCACTGCTGGTTACCTACCATAACGGATCCGCAGTGCGCGTGTCCGACATTGGCCGTGCCGAGGATTCCGTCGAAGATATTCGGAACGCTGGATACGCAAACGGCCAGCCCTCGGTGATGTTGGCCATCTTCCGCCAACCGAACGCCAATATTATCGACACCGTGGACCGCATCCGCGCGCTTCTTCCCCAGCTTGAAGCCGAGATTCCTCAGACCATCAAGATCAACGTGGGCCTGGACCAAACGATGTCCATCCGTGCTTCGGTGCATGAGGTGGAGAAAGCGTTATCGATCTCGGTGATGCTGGTGATCCTGGTGGTCTTCGTGTTCCTCAGAAGCGTCCGGACTACCATCATTCCCAGCGTTGCCGTACCGGTATCGCTTGTTGGCACGTTCGGCGTGATGTACCTGTTCGGCTACAGCATCGACAATCTATCGCTGATGGCATTGACGATCTCGACGGGCTTCGTGGTGGACGACGCCATCGTGGTCATCGAGAACATTACGCGCTATCTCGAGCAGGGCATGCGTCCCATGACCGCGGCGTTGCGCGGCGCACGGGAGATCGGCTTCACCGTGCTCAGCATCAGTGTTTCGCTGATCGCCGTGTTTATTCCGTTATTGATGATGGGCGGTATTGTGGGCCGCCTGTTCCGCGAATTTGCGGTGACCTTGTCGGTTGCCATTACCGTCTCGCTGGCTGTTTCCCTCACGACCACGCCGATGATGTGTGCCTACATGCTGAAAGAGCACACTGCCCATGGCCGGCTCTACCGCGTGAGTGAGCGCGCCTTCAACTGGATTATTGAGATGTACGGCCGGACGCTTTCTCGTGTGCTGCGGCACCCGGCCCTCACACTCGCCGTGCTGCTCGGGACAATGGGGCTCAACGTTTATTTGTTCATCCATACGCCCAAGGGATTCTTTCCGCAGCAGGATGGCGGGCGGCTCATGGGTCAGATAATCGCCGACCAGGACACTTCCTTCCAGACCATGCAGAAGCTGCTGCTGCGGATGGGCAAGATCGTTCAGGACGATCCCGCGATCGATGTGGTCAACGCGTCCACCGGCGGCGGCGGCGGCGGCGGATCCAGCACCAACACGGCGCGCCTCTTCATCTCCTTGAAACCGCTGGCGGAACGAAAAATCAGCGCGGATTATGTAATCGCACGGCTGAGACCGAAACTTGCCACGATACCCGGTGCGACGCTTTACCTGCAAGCATCGCAGGATATCCGGGTGGGCGGGCGTGGAAGCAGTGCCCTCTATCAGTTCACCATGCGCGGTGACAATCTGCAGGATCTGACCAACTACGGCCCGCGCATGCTGGAGGCTTTGCGCAAGGTCCCGCTAATCACGGACGTAAACACGGATCAGCAGAACAACGGACTGCAGTCCATCCTGGAGATCGATCGCGCTACGGCGGCGCGCTTCGGTATCTCGCCGCAACTGATCGACAACACGCTTTACGATGCCTTCGGCCAGCGCCAGGTATCGACCATGTATACAGGGCTGAACCAATATCACGTGGTGATGGAGGCCGCGCCAGAATTTGGGCAGACTCCGGAGACCTTGAGCGAAATCTATGTGAAATCGCCGGCTGGCCAGGAGGTTCCGTTGAGCGCCATCACCCGCTACGTGCCAGCTACCGCCCCGTTGGCGGTGAACCACCAGGGTCTGGCTCCGGCAGTAACGATTTCCTTCAATCTAACGCCGGGCGTCGCACTGGGGGATGCGGTGGTGGCGATTGAGGAAACAGCCGCCAAGGTGGGACTTCCTTCAACCATACACAGCGCCTTTGCCGGTACGGCCCAAGCCTATCAGGATTCACTCAGCAACGAGCCGCTGCTGATCGCGGCCGCGTTGGGCGCGGTGTACATTGTCCTGGGAGTTTTGTACGAGAGCTTCATCCATCCCATTACGATCCTCTCCACGCTGCCATCGGCGGGAGTCGGCGCGCTACTGGCCCTGATGATCTGCCGCATGGACCTTAGCATCATCGCCATGATCGGCATCATTCTGTTGATCGGCATCGTCAAGAAAAACGCCATCATGATGATCGACTTTGCGCTTGCCGCCGAGCGCAACGAACATAAGAGCTCGCGCGATGCGATTTACGAGGCTTGTTTGTTGCGCTTCCGTCCCATTCTGATGACCACGATGGCCGCATTGCTGGGAGCGCTGCCACTGGCTCTCGGCACGGGCGTGGGCTCGGAACTGCGCCGGCCCTTGGGGATCACCATAATCGGCGGGCTCATTGTCAGCCAGTTACTCACTCTTTATACGACCCCTGTCGTTTATCTGTTTCTCGACCGTTTGCAGGTGCGCTGGAGCCGCTCTCATATTCCCGAAACCGGCGGAAGCGAACCGGTCGGCTCGGAGGCATAGCAGCATGTTCACCATCAGGGTGCTGCCAGACCCATCGGGGGCGAGGACATTAGCGCTCGCCGGTAGTATTGGCGCCGACTCAGTCCAGAAGATTGACCAGCTCATTAAGGACGTCCGGCAGACGCGGGGCCCGGTTGTGCTCGACATGGGCGAAGTGACGTTAATGGACCGGGTCGCCGCGCGCTTCCTCGCGCGCCAGCAGAAGCGCGGTGTCGCACTTGTCAATTGCCCCGGATACATCGCGCATTGGATTTCACAAGAAACGGCTGCTCATGAATCTCATAAGTAACACTAACCATCCCGGCACTTATCGCGCCCTCGTGCTCACGGGCGTGCTGCTCGTTTCCAACGCCTGCATGGTGGGACCGAAATATCAGCGGCCCACCGCCCCGGCGCCCACCGCGTACAAGGAGCCACCGCCCAGCGGCTGGAAGGAAGCGCAGCCTAGCGACGGCGCAATTCGCGGCAAATGGTGGGAGATCTACAACGACGCGCAGCTCAACTCCCTCGAAGAACAGGTCAGCATCTCCAATCAGAACGTGCGGCTCGCTGAAGCGCAATTCCAAGAGGCGAAAGCGGCGGTGCGCATCGCGCGGTCCGCTTTGTTTCCGACCGTGAGCGCCGCGCCCTCCATCATCAGCACGCGAACGCCCTCGCAGGTCGTGGGCAGCGTGCAGGGCGGCACCAAAGTGTCTCCGCACGGTTTCTACTCACTGCCTCTTGACGCGTCCTATACGGCCGACCTCTGGGGAAGTATCCGGCGCAGCATCGCCGCCAGTACGGCCAACGCGCAGGTATCCGCCGCCGATCTGGAGAACGCCAAGCTAACGTTTCAGGCGGAGCTGGCCTCGGATTATTTCCAGCTTCACGGATTGGATGGAGACGCCGCATTGCTGGCCGACGCAGTGAGATCATATGCGGAATTCCTGACGCTTACGCGGAACCGCTATGCCGGCGGCGTGGCATCTCTCGGTGACGTGGCGCAGGCGGAGACGCAGCTCGAAACCACCCGCGGGCAGTTGGTGGAGGTCGGCGTCCAGCGCGCGCAATTCGAGCACGCGATCGCCATTCTGATCGGCAAGCCGCCTTCCGAATTCTCCATTTCCGTGGCCACGTTAACGACGCCCCCTCCAGCTATTCCGATCGGCGTCCCATCCACTCTGTTGGAGCGGCGGCCCGATATCGCCGCCAATGAACGGCAGGTAGCTGCCGCAAACGAACAGATCGGCATCGCCAAAGCCGCCTTTTATCCCACGCTGACACTCAGTGGGTCGGCCGGCCTCGAAAGTGCCGACTTTCTTAAGTGGCTCACGTGGCCCAGCCGCTTCTGGTCCGTGGGACCACAGTTGGCCGAGACGCTCTTCGATGCGGGCAAGCGCCATGCCCAGGTTTCTCAGGCGGAAGCCGCCTATGACGCTACTGTGGATACGTACCGTCAGACCGTGTTAACCGCCCTCCAGCAGGTTGAAGACAACCTTTCGGCATTGCGCATACTCGCTGAAGAAGCTGAAGTCACAGACCGGGCCGTGAAGGCCGCCCGTCAGTCATTGGACATATCCACCGATCAATACAGGGGCGGAATCGTGGCCTACTTGCAAGTAATCACTGCACAGACCGCATGGCTTACCGAGCAAAGAGTCGCGGTCGATCTTCTCACTCGCCGCATGACCACGAGCGTGTCTCTCATCCAGGCGTTGGGAGGCGGATGGGATGCTTCCCAGCTCCCGAAATCGGCGGACATTATGGCGGCCAACAAGTGAACGGCCATGGGGATCCAACGGTCCGCCACTTAGGGATGTGAGTCTCCCGACACTTTCTGCTTCTCGCCCGCCGGCAGTGCATCGTAGAGAGTGGTGAAGGCAGCGTTGGTCCAGCCGAATCCCACTTCGTTTGAGCTGTAGCCGAAATGGACCTCGCCGCTGAGATTCGAGGAGCGCCTGACTACGTCATATTTTTCCACGATGGTCCCGTGCTTCAAGAACTCTTGCGCCACGAGTGAAAGGAACTCGACGGAAGTCCGGTCTGCGTCCTCCTGGTATCCGTAGCGACGCAGCGCCGGAATCGCGATCATTTCAAGCGGCGCCCAGCCGAATGGCGCGTCCCATTGGCTGCCGCTCTGATTCGAGCTGGTTTGTAATCCGCCAGGGCGCTCGAACTTGGAGAGGTTGCGCACTACCTGAGCGGCTTGCTCCTTGCTTGCGATTCCGGCCCAAAGTGGATAGAAGGTCGTGAGGAACGGGTACCGGCGCACCGTGCCATGGACGAAGTTGTAGTCGTAATACAATCCGTCCTTCCCGTCCCACATGAGCCGATTGATGGTCGTGGCGCGATCGCGAGCTCGCTTCCGCCAGGTTGTTACTTCCTCTTCGCGGCCCAGAATATGCATGATTTCAGCGCTCTGGTTCTCCATCAGGTAGAGAAGCGAGTTCAGACAGACCGGATTGTAATGGATGATATCCGCGCTAAATGGACCGTACCGGTTCGAAGGATCGAAGCCGGACTCACGCATCGAGCGATCGGCCCGATAGAACAACGGTGTGAGCCGATCGGTTTTCGCGTCGTAGTATTCGCTGGCATCATAATCCGGGATCTGGTGCGTGCGGATGTATTCTTTGACGAGATCGTAGTGAGTGCGGCCCTGCGCATCGCGCTCGGCGGACACCGACTCGGGGGCGGGGGTGTCGCCGAAGTCCCAGTAACGGGACAATCCGGTCTCGGTCGTCAGGTGAGGTTCGCTCATCCAGAAGCGGTAGTATTTCTCGATCGCGGGCACCGCATCGGCCAGCCATGCGCGGTCTTTGGTCTGCTCATAAACCGCAAGCAGCATTTGCGTCAGGAACGGCGGCTGCGAGCGGGTCAGATAGTAGGTGCGGTTGGCGTTCAGAATCTTGCCGTACTCGCGGATTTCATAAAGAAAATTGTCGGCCATATCTTTTGCGAGCGCCAGTTTGTTGTCGCGAAGCAGGCCAACCTGAATGAAGTAGCTATCCCAGCCGTACATCTCATTGAACCGGCCGCCGGGCACGACGTACGGCCGCGGCAAGTACAATAAATCCCCCTCCGTGAGTTTGGTCGGATCCTCCGGGAGCACGCGTATCTGAATCTTGCGGAAGTCCTCGGGTTTCATTTCTTGGGCCAACTGCTTTTCCACTCTCGGGAGATTCTCAGTACGGGAGATATAGACGGGCCACGGTCCGTGCGCCGATGGGAACTTCGGGTCGGGTGCTGCCACTGCGAGATCGTGATTCGAGCGCGTCAGGACCGCCCATGTGTGGTTGATGTAATCCAGAATGGATTCGGATTTCTGGCGCGGAGCAACCTGCGCGACGAGGCATGCAGCAGCGAGACCCGAGAGGCAGAGTGAGGCTAGCCTAACGGCTTGACGTCTCGTTTGGGGATGATGCGATGGCACAGGGCTTTATCGTACTTCAGGCGGACGAGGAAAGGAATGACCAGGAGCAAAAGCAGAGCAGCCGGGCCGTGGTGAGCTAGTCTAAGCCGTGACAAACACCATTTCTTATGATCCGATGTGCAGCGTCCCTGCGAGCGTGAGACTGGCTTTGCTGGACGAATTGCCCACATAGACGGAGTACTCTCCCGGTGCCACTTGCCAACTGTTTGAGCTGGGGTTCCACCAGGACAGGGGATGCGAAGAATCGCTCTCGTTTACTTGCACAGTGACGAGTTGCTGCTGCCCCGGTGGTAACAGGACTTTCTGCCATCCGACGAGGCGCTTAGGCGGCTCTCCCGTGCTGGCGGGAAGTGCCAGGTACACTTGCGCCACTTCGGCGCCGGCGACCGTGCCGGTGTTTTCGAGATCGAACGACACCTGAAAATTCGGGGTCCCGTTTGCCAGATTATCGATGAGCTTCACATTCGAGAAAGAGAACGTCGTGTAAGACAGTCCAAAACCGAACGGAAACAGAGGGGTGATCTTCTTGGCGTCGTACCACTTGTAGCCAACGAGAAAGCCTTCCGAGTAGTCTACGGGAAACGGCGTGGTCGCATCGGGCGGGGCGGCGATAGCCGGGTGTGGCAGGTCATTCACACTCGTGGGGAATGTAACAGGCAGTTTTCCCGAGGGGTTCACACTGCCGAACAAGATATTGGCGATGGCCGCGCCGCCCTGTAGCCCCGGATACCAGGCTTCGAGCACCGCGCTGACCTGATTCAACCAGGGCATCACTTGTGGACCTCCGTTCTCGGCTACGACGATAGTGTGCGGATTCGCCTTGGCAACGGCAGCAACCAGCGCGTCCTGATCGACGGGATTGCCGTGGATGACGTCAGTGAAATTGAGACTGGGCAGGTCCATTCCCTCGCTGGCCCACTGGCTGACGAAAATGATGGCTACATCGGAGGCAGCGGCGAGCGACGCCGCGGTTGCCGGATTGGTCCCGTCATCGAACTGCACCTTAGCTCCGGGCGCCTTGGCCTGGATGGCTTGGAGCGGGGACGAGGGATCCCAGATAACTTCGGCCCAGCAAGGCGGGCAGGGATATCCTTCGGTGAGGGCCGCGCCGCCGGTGGGATACACCTGCGCTGATCCGCCTCCGGAAAGCACCGCGACATCGGCATGAGAACCGATCACTGCGATGGATTTGATGGTCGAAGCATTGAGTGGAAGCTGCCCACCGGCATTCTTCAGCAGAACGGCGCCCTGCTCCTCAACGGTTTGCGCCATAGCCTCGTCGCCGACGGTGTCGACGGGAGTGATAGATAGGGGATTCTCGAAAAGGCCGGCCTCGAACATGGCGCGCAGGATGCGATGCACCATGTCATCGACACGCGATTGAGGCACTTGACCGTTCTTGACTGCCTGCCCCAGGTCAGAGAACCACTGGTTGTCCGGCTGTTCCTGATCGAGCCCTGCCAGCGCCGCGGCTGCCGTGCTATGAGTGGCCCACCAATCCGACATGACGAAGCCCTGGAAGGCCCAGTCGCCTTTGAGGATATCCGTCAGCAGATGCGCATTCTCACATGAGTACGTGCTGTTGACGAGGTTATAGGAGCACATCACGGACTGCACGTTGGAGTCTTTGAGCGCAATCTCGAATGCCAGCAGGTCGCTCTCGCGGCCGGAGCGTTCGTCGATCTGAACGTTGGCGGTGAAGCGGCCGGATTCCTGATCGTTGAACGAGAAGTGCTTCATGCCTCCCAACACATGCTGGTCCTGGATGGCGCGAATATGCGCGGCGGTGATTTTCCCGGCGAGAATCGGGTCTTCGCCCTTGGTCTCGAAAGTTCGGCCGTCGCGAGGCTCACGGCCGATGAGGTTGACGTTGCCTCCCAGATTCACGTTGAGCCCGTAAGCAGCCATCTCCTTTCCAATGACCTGGCCGTACTGATAGGCGAGATTCAAGTCCCAGGTGGCGGCGCTGGCAATGGAGGAGGGAAGCGCTGTCGCTGGCGCCTGGCCATTCGCCACGCCCACGCTGCCATCGCAGAAATAAAGATCGGGGATGCCAAGACGGGCGATGCCGGGGATGTATCCGCCGGCGCCGCGCGGGAGCGGAATGATGTTGGTTACCGGACCGCCGGCTCCCGCGACAAGCTGCATTTTCTCGGCCGGCGTCATCTGCTGGAGTAGATTCGTCGCGTTCTGGTCAGCGCTCAGCACAGCCGGAACGCGGAACCGGCCGGTCACGCCGTCAATCGTGAGGGTCGCATCCACGTAGGGTGCAGCCGTCGATACACCAGCCGGGTATACGAACTTGAGCTGATCGTTGATTGCTCCGGGCGCCGCTCCGCAGTATTCGACTTTTGCAGTCTGCCCGCCTATCGTGAGATGGCAACTGGCGGGGCTGCCGGGCACTTCCAGTGGCGTCAGCGATCCCGTACTTGCGGCAGGGACGCCGTCCTTTTGCAGCGAGTTCTTCGGGCCGAATCCATTGCCCGACAGCTCATACACGCCGCCAGTTTTGATGGCACACTGCGCGGTCTCGCAACCAACTCCATTCACCTTCGCCACGCCGTTCGTGAGGTCATTCAGGAACACTGAAGGAGAAGCGTTCGCGGCAATGGTGATCACCTCGACATTGCTTTTGACCTTGTTCCGGATAACCTGCACCTGCACGGCAGTGCCGGGCGCGGTCTCCCATGGAATCTGGCAATTGATCTGTTTGGGCGAAACCATGGTGAGTGGTGCGCCCACGCCGCTTACAGTGACCGAAACGCCGTCGATCGAAGTAGGGAAGCTGCCGTTCGCGCCCACGGCCCCTGAGTGCGTCCCGTCGGCCAGGTTTTCGCCGTACAAAGTTGCCAGACTTCCCGGCGCTATGGTTCCCAGCAAGGAAGCCGTATTAACGACGCGCCCCGGCGTGATCAGCGGTGTAGTGGAGGTGATGGTCGTCGCGTGATATACCCTGACGTAATCCACCAGCATGTCCTGGTGCGGGAAAGGAGCGCTGGGATCCGGCGTTCCCAGAAACGTGCTGGGACCGCCAATCGCCAGGTTCAACAGGATAAAAAACGGCGCATTGAACACCCACTGATCACCCGCCGGTATTGATGCCGGTGTCACGGTGTGATACGAAGCGCCATCCACATACCAGACGATGGAATTTTGCGACCACTCGACGGCGTACACATGATAGTCGTCCGTGACCTTCTCCCCAAACGGCAGTGTGTACGCTTGGGTAATCCCGGTGTCCCCGGAGTAGCCCGGTCCGTGCGCTGTACCGTTGTTGATGGATACGTTGTTGTTGAACGTCCCGAAGTTCTCCATGATGTCGACCTCGCCGCACTGCGGCCAGCCGACCGAGTCAATGTTCTCGCCCAGTATCCAGAAAGCCGGCCACACACCGAGACCAAAAGGCAGCTTGATTCTGGCCTCGATCCTGCCGTATTTCCAGCTCAGATCGGCATTCTGGGTTGAAGCGCCCGGTGCCCCTGTCTGGAGGCGTGCTGAGGTGTAATTGCCGGAGGAATCGCGGATCGCGCGGATGACCAGGTTGCCCTTGCCGTCCTGAAAGACATTGTTCGGGGAATTGGTGTAAGTTTCCGCCTCACCGTTGCCCCAGCCTCCGCCGCCGAGATCGTAGTTCCAGTTTGCGGGGTTCGGCGGCGCGCCGGCCGGACCGTTGAACTCGTCGCTCCAGACAAGCTTCCAGCCGCTGGTAGTCTGCGCCACCGCCACAACGCCAGCGGGCAGCACAAGGCACAGAAGGAAAAGGCCGCGGACGATGCGAACCACGGGGTCAATCATTTCGCCAACACCGCCTGTAACCGCTGATGCTGAGAAAGACAAATTGGTGGACGAGATGGGATTCGGTTTCTCGGCTCCAGTGCGCAATCAGTAATTTACTGATTCTACAATAAGCACAACGTACTCAAAGTACCCATTAAATGGGCCATTGATACACCACGCTACACGGCTTTCCCGCAAGCTTCCCACGAACCCCGGAACGTTGTAGGTCGGGACGCGCCTACAGTGTAGGCGGCAAATGTAGGCGCAATTTCGTCTTGACGCGCCTACGTGGGTGCGTGCGATGTATTCATCATGCAAGACGTGCTGAAGCTACTTGGCGCAACGGAACAGACTATCTTCACGACCGATGAACTCGCAACGATCACGAAACTCCATCCGGCCACCATCCGGCGCCGTTTTCTCGATGAAGAGGGTGTTATCCGCCTAGGGCACCCTGCCACCCAGCGGAAGCGCCAGAAATTTACTCTGCGAATCCCTGCCGAGGTATGGAGTGCGCCCCCGGACTGAGACAGAGAAATCAGGGACAGTTCTACACTGAATGGAGAACTGAACCTGATGAAGAAGAGCCGAGTTTTTAGCCCGAAGTTCAAGGCGGCGGCCGTCCGGCGGATGCAAGCTGGGGAGAGT